>Ga0081539_10001982_pt1 | contig 31159 bp, 33 predicted proteins | sample TabmetS4T2R2_FD_71023 | JGI IMG/M metagenome (GOLD analysis project Ga0081539, IMG submission 71023) | Tabebuia heterophylla rhizosphere microbial communities from the University of Puerto Rico - S4T2R2 | ecosystem: Host-associated > Plants > Roots > Rhizosphere ... | reverse complement strand
TACGTTGCTCATGGCGCCGGAGGCTACCTTGCCTCACAGCGACGTCAACGTCCCTGGCGACTACTTCTCATTGGCCGGTTTTGAGGTGACCACGTATGGCCGCTTTTGGGTGACCCCCGAGGGTCGAAGAAGGACATTTACGGAAAACATCAAGAAGGACTGTTGACGGTTACCGCGCGCCGAAGTTTGACCTCGATACTGCTAGAAGGCTCCTGCATACGCACAAATTGACAAGCATTGCTTGAGGGATTAATGGTTTATACTGAGTTTTGCAGGGCGTTATTGAAGTCAGGCTTGCATAACTAAGACCATTAGAGCAATCGGAAGGACGCCGCGCTAGATGAGGTTAGCAGAGTATGGAAACAGCAATAATTGCATTAATAATCTCTGGTTTAAGCCTAGGCTTATCTTTCTGGAATATCACGCGCGATCGGAATAGGTTAAAGATCACAACCGTATTCTACGGTGATGAGTCTTCGGGTTACGGTCCAATCCGGTTAGTTATCAGAGCAATCAATACCGGCAGACGTCCAATTTATATACGATCCATTGGAGGAGAGCTGATGAAAAACGGTTGGATGTCGACTCATGTAGGTACAAACGAATTTGGTGTGAAGTTGGAAGAAGGGCAGGCTTTTGAACATACTTTGGCTACAGATGAAGTATGGGGTCAAGGGCCGGACTTTGAAGATGAGTTCAGAACTATTTGGCTCGAAGACTCTTTGGGTCGGAGGCACAAGGTGCCGAAAGCAAAACAGTATCTAGAACGGCTTAAGGCTTCCAACAAATCAATGCAGCCGACCGCTGACGCATCAGCCGATTGAGTCGTTGGATGACTGTCGAGTTCCTTGCCAGATATAATCTGCGGTGGAGGTTAGGATGAAATACAAAGTGGTCCTGAATGAGTCGGAAGAGGGGTTCAGCGTTTCGTGTCCTGGTCTACCCGGCTGTTGGTCGCAAGGTGCTACAGAGGAAGAAGCGCTGGAGAATATTCAAGATGCGATCACCGATTATATTGCAGCAGTCGACGAACTGGTGCGTGGGCAAGAAGTCCGTGAGGTTAGTGTTGCTAGTTAATCGTGCCTAAGATTCCCGGCGTAAACCATCTTGATGCTGTAAAAGCTTTAGAGAAAGCTGGCTTTCGCATCGTTCGTCAGGGAAAACATATTGTCATGTCAGATGGAATTCGTATTCTCACGATCCCGCGGCATAATCCGGTTAATGCTTTCACTATGGGTGGTATTGCGCGGGATGCGGGCTTATCAGTTGAGCAATTTAAAAAGCTCCTGTGAAATCAACACGCGTCATCCTACCAGCGTTTGATCGGATTCAGCATAAACAAGCGTCTTAGCTGAGTTGCCTCTTGCATTCCCGTAATGCTTGTGAGCGTTCAAGTGTTCATAAGTTAATAGTAACAATTGGGGTCGCGCGGTTAAGCACAAACCTCTTTACTTGGATGGCGCCCGTCGCCGATACGGCATCAGCCAGCAGCGTTAGTGCGGAGTCAGCGCGGGATTCGCTCTCGTGCGAGGCAGAATCCGCGAAGAAGATCACCTTATTAGTCTTTGGAGACAAAGAAGTTCGTGCAGCGTCTCTATGGTTCCACGCCCAACAAATGATTCCACTGTCGTCCGAATAGACGACGACTCCCTGATTGGAAATCAACGCGCTAACGTCTCCGATCCCAACAAAAGCCTCGTTAGCCTTACTAAGCCGAATGGCGATATCACCTTCGACCTTGTCGAGATCATAAGCACCCATCGGCACCATCTCGATTAGGCTGATGTAGCAATAAAGATTGACAAGCGGAAGACTTGTTTCAATTATTTCCTGCTTCAAAGCTCTTCTATATAGCTGTTCTATCGAGGAACGATGCTTACTCGGCTTGACGCCAAATTTTTGAAAAGCATGTCGCCATTCCTTAACGGCCGACGAATCTAAGATAGATTCGGACGTGATTCCAGTAGAGCGGACACTTTGGATCGCTTTCTGTTTCCACAGGGTTCCAAGTGCTGGATCGAATTCAGCAACACCCTCGAAAACAACCCCGTGCACGCTCGCCGCGGGAAACAATTCAAACAGTTCTTCATTGCAACGGATAATCATTTTCTCTCTTCTCCGATTAAAGATGTCGTTTCGCCGACCGTGCCAATGTGAGGCGTAGGGTTTTCGAAGACGGAAGTTCTTGTTAATCCGACCTCAAAATCTCGATCTAAGAGCGAGATAATCCAGTGTCCAAAAGCCATTTTCCAGTGAGGTACCTGTGGCAGCATATGGTGAAGCAAATGAAAGGCATCTCCATGCGGGTGAAAAAACCAGCGTTGCACCCACCCTATGTTCGAGAACGTGGAATCGAACTCGCTTTGGGCATCGAGGTAGCGATGCTCTTCGGCTTCAGCGAAGAAGCGCAGCACTGGTAGGAAAAATACGAACGGAATCCAAAAATAGAGAAGCCAGAGTAACCAGAACTTCCCGTATAGGGTCAGAGTGATCGTGGTTGTGATGACCGAGTGAATCACCAGAGAGCGAATTAACTGAGGTTTCGTATTGGAGAACTGCGCCCAATAGTCACGCACGTATATGGGTAACGCCGCAATAACAAAGGCGATTAGTCTGTGAGGTGAGTGGCGCGGCATCAAGTCGAGTTGCAATCGGCTAAAGCGATTCTTATCCGGGTCAGCGTCTGAACCGAAGTATCTGTGGTGACGCATATGCGGCTCGCGGAAGAGTCGAACCGAAATCAACACCCAGTGCGAGCAGGACCAATTCGCAACGAAATCGTTTAGTGATTCCGATCGACGGTCGAAGTTGCCGTGACTCGCTTCGTGAGTGAGATTCTCCAAACCGCGCTGAGCACGAGCGCACAGCGGCCAAAGAATCATCACATTTAGTGCAAGCGCAAGCTTCCAACTGTAAGCCGCTGTTAGTATGCCTATGTACATACATGCTGCCAGCAAAACCCAATCGGCCGCTGCTGTTGCGATACTGATGCTGAGGGACGTTCGGCATAGCATTCTAAGTACCCGCTTTATAAAGAACTCCCAACCGAATCCCTTAAGGATCCTATCTTTTCTTCGTTTTTCTTCTTTTCTCTTCATCGTGGCAACCTGTTCGGAGGCCACGGTGTCGCTAACTCGCTTGAGGTCGTTTTGCCCTATGCATTAGACTGCAGCAGAGACACCGGGGCCTTGGCCTTTGGTGACGGGCCCGATTTGGCGACTCTCTTGCAGGGGATCACCATTTCGGGCCTACTCGTACGGGAAGCCAGTTTGCACTCGCCAAAGGACGAGCTCTGACAAATCCTGACAATCGTGAACCAGAGTTCGGCAGCAGATCAGCGAATTGACTGTCTTTGAGACCTCTCAGAATCGTGCTTCGACATCAACTACACTCGTGAAAGTGAACCGTCATCTTGATTCGTTGCACAGAAGGGTGCGAGACACTTCGTTCGGAGCGTGACCGGGGCCGCTCGCTCGAAAGCCTCACTTAGCCCAGGACGGCAAAGTCTCGGCTCGCAAAGAGCAAACACAGAGCCATTAACTGCGGTCTCCTAGAGTTTGTTTCAACAACGAGGCAGTAGGAGAAACGGTCAGCTCTTCCATCTTGTAAACTCTTGATGTGCGGCTCTCGCATTGCATGATACGACGCAGCTCTCGTCTGTTGAAGCGAATGCCTCGCAAACAACAGTTGCCAAGGAGCACGCGATTGCAATGGACCACCAAATCGCAAGATTCAGAAGAATGTCGGGCGACGATATTGGGACATAAACGGAGAAGTTGCGACCTGGGAAGGCTGTTACAGCGCGGGACCGAACCGGGGCCAAGAAAGAAAGGAAGGGTTTGACGCTCTTTTCAGCAGGGCTTAGGACTTTAACCAGAGCACGATGCCGACAACTACTACTGCCAGAACAATCATCACGATAATCGTAAAAATCCCGATTCGAGAGTCAAGAACGGGAAAATGAATTTGACGAGGAAAAGAATCCCAAAAATAATTTTTCTTTTTCATTGCACTGGTGGCTGAAACAGCTTTATTGAGCTGTCAAACCTCCGTCAACCACGACCACAGCGCCGGTCATGTAAGATGATTCGTCAGAAGCGAGAAAGCCGATTACGTTAGCGACTTCAGTAGGCCTTCCAAGACGGTTGAGTAGGGTTTTGGCTGCCGTTGCTTTCCTTTCTGCCTCAGGATCACGAGCATTAGCTATTATTCGATCAAGTAGAGGGGTGTCAATTGGTCCTGGGCAAATGCAATTTATGCGAATATTCTCACTGGCATGATCAATTGCCATTGCTTTTGTCAACTGGATAACACCGCCTTTTGAGGCGCAGTAAGCCGCAATCTCACTACCTCCTACAAGGCCTAACTCAGAAGCCACATTCACGATCACCCCGCCACCAGTAAGGTTCATTTGGTTGATTGCGGCCTTCGAACATAGAAAAACGCCCTTAAGGTTAACACCCATCAATTGATCCCACTCTTCCTCTGTGGTGTCGGTTGCCTTCTTCGCCAACTCAACCCCAGCGCAGTTAATTAGGATGTCGAGGCGACCATGCTCATGAACGGTTTGCTGAATCAAGCTGTCGACTTGATGCTTATTGCTAACATCGATCTGAACAAATAGGAATTGTTTGGTCATTCCGACCGCTTGAGTGATCGTTTTGGTGGGGTCGGTTAAATCCGCAGCGACCACCTTAGAACCTTTCTCAAGAAAGTAGACCGCTGTCGCGAATCCAATTCCCGAACTCGCCCCAGTTATGATAGTAACCTTATTTGCTAATATCGTCGGATTCAAAACCTTAATATTACTTTCCTAAAACGTATCCCGAGAAATCTTAAATAAAACCAAGCAGTCGAGATCCAACGCTCGCTGTACTGGCCGACGCCTGACCGGGCTGTACTGTACTAGATCCACCTTCGTCAATACGATTATGAATTTCGTGTAGCCACCATGCGCCCCAACTGGCAGCGCTACCATATTCCTTGCTTTCAAGATCGTTAATGCATCTGTCAAGGTGATAGCGCACGTCGCCAGAGTTGTCGAAGCCCTGCTCTCGTTGTCGGTTCACGATTCGATGGCGCCTGTGAAACAGTCTGAAATGTGGCTTCAATTTCAACTTGCTTCTTTCAGTGGACTGTTTGACGTAAACGACAGGGAACCGTTTGTTGTTTAGAAACTAGATAGCCGACCCGTTCCTTCCTGAGGATGCTTCGTAAACTAGCCTCAAGGATCCGGAGCCAGTTCGTTACTCCGCTTCAACGATCACCCTCTCGGCGAAGCATGCTCTAGATTCTAAAAAACTATTCTCAGTAAGACACCCTGTATCGAGAACACTGGCGGATAAAATCGACGGGCTGCTGGCACATTGCAGCCGCCCGCCCTCACTCCCTAAATAATACCCGCGCGTATCAGCTCGCGCAGGCGATCCTTCTGTCCTCGGAAACACTGCCGGCAAAGTTTGTGGTCTTTGTCCCACTTGATAACTCCCCGGAAGTGAAACAGCGCCGGTCTCCGTCGGCACTGGATGCACTGTTTTATAATTTGTTTGGAAGAGTGTTTCATAGACTCCTTTTGTGGTTTTCATATCTGCCCTGGGACTACATGCTTGTTCCCTAATTGGTCTGAGTGGCTGTTCTCCTTGGCCCATCAAAACCGCTCACTCCATTCAGTTGTCAATGACCAGTAAGTAACCCAAAGCATGGGCAAGATAGCGCACACAGACTTCTCAAAATGCACGTAAAGACATTCCAAAATGTCACGTATTGTCAGCTCCAAAAAGCAGTTTTGAGGAAACGGCCAGGTGCCTGACGCTAAACGTGCGCTCTTTCGCCGGCCACGGCGGTTCCGCCGCTAACCCATTGAGCTGCAAGCGAGTTAAGGCCGTTTGTCAGGAACCTACAGGTTAGTTCCGATGTGCATGATAGACTTCAACAGTTTGCGAGCATTGTTTTGCGCAATGCAGTGATCAAAGAGGAGCCAGCGATGGGAAACACGAAGCCAATCATTGAGTCCTTAGCTCAGTTGGAGAACAGTCTTCGATCTCACTCCTCGATGGTCGAGGATATGAATCCTGTGTTCGACCGCATCAGGAGAAACGAACTATCAGCTATCCAGATCGAAGGCGTGTTGGCGCAATACTCTTTGCTTCCTAAAGCAATAGTTGAATTCCTTAGTACTGGCACCTCTCGCTTACAAGGATGGACCAACATTGAGTCGGAACTGGAGAGAAACGTCGCGGAAGAGATGGGTTCGCGGACCGAAGGGCTGTCGCACTACGTGATTCTTGAGAATGCACTATTAAGAGAATTAGGTATTGACGTTGAAAATGTTAGAGCCACAGTTGGAACAAAAGAGTTTTTAGACTCGATTAAATCAGGTTTGTCACATCAGTCAGCACCTTATGTCGCCGGCATGCTGTACGCGTTGGAGGCGTCGGCGGTACCTGAACTAATGATCGTAGCCAAGCTAGTAAATCACTACGCCAGAATGATTGGATTGAATTCTCCGATTGCGTTGTCTGGGATGACCGTGCGCAAGCAGAATGATGTAAGCCTCGTAAATGATCGATACTCCCTCAACGTTTTCTTTGCTTCTCATCTGTGGGATTTTGAAGTGGGTCATAGGAAGCGATTAGCTCTAACAATCACGGAAGACCTCCCCACTTCGCCAACATGCGTTAGTCTTCTCGAATCGGGCTTTAATTTTGTCCTAACGGCAATGGACTCGTGGTGGTTTTCGATGTCGATAAAGAATGCTTCCACAGATTTGGCCTACGATGGCTGTGTGGTAACAAATGTTAACAACAATGAGATCCCAGTATCTTAGCTAAATCATCCAGCGTGGATACGAAGGGTTGAAGACTCCCCTTACGAAGCGGTTGCTTCCATCCCAATCTAAAACATCTTGCGCATATTGCTTGCACATGGCCTTTTCCAAAGGTGTTAAAGATGATGGTTCGTTCTCATCCAACTGGTAGGCATCGTTCACTCCCGAATACTCATCTTTGAATTCCGTCCGCCATTTCTCAGTTGACACGTTCCCGCCGTTGCTCAGCAGTCGTGGATATTCCGTTGCCGGGTATCTTAACTTGTCTATGCCGAGTGCATTGTGCACCATGCTGATCCTGGTAGGTCTTTCTCGGTCAAATCGCTCTTCGAATTCACTTTCTGAGTCAGACACTTCCGGCTCGTGCGGGTCGTTCAATTGATTCCGCCTCGTTGCAGCAACCGGCGCGGAATACATTAGATCTTCATACCATGCTTGGACCCACGCAAACTCCATGGCCAGCCGCCTAACCAAGTACTTGTCTTTGGGATGTTTTATTTCTAAATCGACCGCTTCCTTGATAGTAAGTAAATTATTGTCGTCGTCTCGGGACTCTTCTACTCTGGCCAATGCGGCCTTCGCTGCATCTTGCAATGTGTTGCCACCTAGTTCTACCGATGTTTCTCCCCACTCCTCAAGCGTATTGAAGATCTCGTTGAAATCTCCTTTTTGGGAGGGCAAATTAAACTTTAAGCAGTCAGCGAAAAGTGACGATAATTCGATGCTGTCCAGGTGGTATGGTGGATATGCAAAGTCGAGTGAAAGAACGCCTTCGGCATCCTGCAGTGGAATTGGCAGCCCCGATGCAAAATCGTCCATGTTCTCTTCCAGACTTTCGAGCCGTCGAATCGTCCGCTTCACATCGACTAATTGAATGTTGGGCAACGACCTCAGCGAAGCTCGGTATTGCTTTAAAGCCTCATTCAATGCCGAAGTCGCAGTGCTGTGTAAGCCCTTATTGCTCTTAGCGTTCTTAATGAGTTGTCGCACTTTGCCAAGCCTCTGCACCTCTTTTTTTGTCACAGCTAACAGTAAGGAAATGGTAATGAGTACATACCCATTTCTTTGCAGCGTATCATCGCCCCAGTAATTTGAATACGGAACAAATGCAGCCAACTCACGTCCGAGAAACGGGAGAGCGAGAAGCGGCCCGAATGGGCGGAGATCATCAGGCGCACTCCACTCCAATTGTGGCTCTATTTCACTTCGTCCGAAGTTCACATCGATTAGAAATAGATCCGCTCTGCAGGTATCTTTCGTTTCTGACGCAGATAGCAATAGCTCTTGCGCAGCAATGTAGGAATCAATCTCCTCGAAGGTAATAAACTGTTGGTCCTGCCCCAGTCGAATTTGGCCGGCCTCGTCATTAATATTCAGGGCAACAAGTCTACGCGGAAAGAAGTTTAAGCTCATGATGTATTCCTTCCCTTTCGCTTAACATGACATGTGAAACTCAACAGCAGTTTTTCGAGTCACAAGATATTGCCTTTCGGCTCTTTTCACAGGCCTTTCTCTTTGCATTTCCGTAATTCTTCCGAATCCTGCTCCTTTCGGACCGAACAGCACGTTGGCGAAGCGAATTCCCGGAGAACTTTCAACCTTGTCTGAGCCGTCGTTGGTTTCGATCTGCTGTTGCTGAATAATCAGGGATAAGGCGCGATGTTGAGCGCGAAATTCGTAATCCAAGTTAATCACTGGCAGGGCACGTCCGATCTTGACTGGTGCTTCGTTTCTAATATTCCAAACTACTTCTCGCAGCAGCGCTATGACGCCAATGACTCTAGCGTCGGTAACAACGTCTTTTTCTGTAATTGTATTTGGCGGATCACTGACGCCGAGGACCTGCGAGAGTCGCGTTAACGCCTCATCAGTGGTAAGCCGAGGTGACCATTCAATGGTGTACTTTTTTATAGTGCCGGTTTCAAGGAATTGGAGACGGTAATTCAGAAGATACTGCAATGCCATCTCTACGATTTCTTTGCCGTTACCAGCGGACAAGGGGATAAGTCCGTCGCCTTTCTTTACATCTGTCGGATCGACCCGGTTATTGAGTGATAATTGAACTGCTTTCGAAACAGCATTAAGAATAAGAACGCCTCGTCTCGAGCCTTCGAGCGTCTGTAGTGCGATCCCCGAGAGTGCTTTCTTATCTTTTTCTAATGTGGGACCACCTAAATCATCAATAATTGGGGACGTGTAGTTCTTCACCTCGTGCGCCCAGGCTCTCGCATGAGTCCACGCGCTTGTCTGCGCCAATACCCTTTTGTAGAACTCATGCGCAATAGATGCCCCAGCTGGCAGGAGAATATTCTGGAAAGCTTCGCCGATCTCAAGAGCCGATTCATCGGACAGTTGTTCAGCCGGTCGCAAGCCACGCGCTATTGTGAAGACGTGCGCGAAAATTACGGGGCCTCGCCACTCACGTCCGGACAGATCCTCAACCGTTTCCTCCCACAACGGAAAAATATAATAGTAGGTCAATGGTTTTCCGTGGCGAGGTAACCCTGCTAAAACGTCCGCGATTGGGAAAACGCTTCGTTCAGAGTGCCGCTTCAATTCGGCCATCGCATTGATCGTGCGTTCTTCGTTTGTCGACAATCCCGACGCCTTCGAAAGGCATGCCACTACCGCTTCAATGCGAGACTCGTTCGAACTTGAATCGTCGATCTCCAAGACGAGACTGGACTGTTGCCACCCAAGGTTTTTGTACATCGGTAGATCTTGAAAACCGCGACGAAGGTCGGTTGAACTAAAAAACTTTTTCAAAAAATCTAGAATGCCAAATGTCCAAGCGCTCTCCATCTTGCTATCCAATCCCACCAGCTTTAGGAGATTCGCGAACGGCACGGGAGAATCGTAAACTCCGAAGCGCTCTTGCCTGTTGCTTAGAGATAGAATGGTCTCGACGAACACATTCTCATCGAGAACAGGAACCACCGGCGCCAATAACAAACGGGCGAAGAGCCGAAGGTGACCGGGATCATCGTTCTCCAATGATCGACGCCAATCGTCGAATAGATTGATAAAAACTCCGTTCTCTTGGCAGTCGTGCGCAAATATGCGGAGCAATAGCCAATGAAGTAAATATGACGCTATCTCACCAATCGAAAACCTGAGGAATGATGTGCCTGTTTCCGACGGTAGAACACTCTGTCTGCCATATCGCGAAAGACTGGATGCGAAGTTTACAGCGCCCCCATCTGTTCGTTCGCTGAACGGTCGCGCTTGAAGTGGCACAAAATATGATTTGGAAAGCTGCTTCAAACCATCGTTCTGCTCTATGTCAGTGTCAAATCTCCCGATCGTCCATTCAGGTAGTTTCTTGATCGCAAGTAAGTCAGGATCGACGTAAGAAAAACTCACGACGCTGTTACTTAGCAAATCAGTGTTTGAGTTCGGTCGACGAGATCCATCTCGAAGATTGATGAATGTCTTGCTTAACTCAATTCCTGCTTTGCAGATTGTTATCCCTATACCTCGTCCAGATTGCAACCGACGAAACCGACAATGCTGACTATGATTGAGAAACGACCGGATCACATCGGACAGACTAAGTTTTAGATCGATATCAAGTTCAACACTCCTTATATGTTGTAGTGTAAAAGTGCTTTGTCCGAAGCACTCAGCTAGGCCCACTGATTTACTATCTTCATCTGTGGAGACGATCCAGTCCTTAACGTAAAACTGCGCGCCATCAACAGCACCGTTATATTCAGCATAATTCGGATAACACGCAGCATCACTTTGGTTTCTAAAAGCATCCAGGCCTTCCCGAGTAAATCCAAAAAGTGCTTGATGATGTATGCGATCAAATTCGGGTTTGAAACCGAGCAGTTGTGGTGGCTTCATTTCGCCATCAATGGTCGATGATTCAAAAACTAACCACGCAACTAGTGGGTCTTCTACGTGTTCTATCGGTATGGGCGGAATACCCTTATCAAGGACAGAACTGTTCCCCGCCACTTGTCGATAGCGCCAACATCCGGCAACAGTACTTGGCAGCCCGCAAACCTCGTTGGTAAATCCTTCTCTGCAGGACCAGGGAATGAGGAGGCCTATGCTGCGCTTGTGGGCTCCCGATGCTGAGGTACTGGTCCTCAATTCTTGTTTGTTTTTATTGATCGAATTACTCACTGATGCACAGGGACAGGTGGCAAAACAAAACTATTTCTTAGGCTTCTTTAGTCGATTCAACAGTTGAGACAATTCCTTTTTTGCTCCCTGAAACTCCTGGGTGTATCTCTTATCCTTCGCCGGCAATGTAGGAATTGATCTGTTTATGATTCTTGCCGGCCTACCGCTTAGTACAAGAACCTCATCAGACAAATACAGCACTTCCTCTGGATCGTGACTGACACAAATGAATGAGATACCGAGTTCGTCCCTCGCACGCAAAACGACCTCTTGTAATGATTGTCGAGATTCGAAATCAAGCGAAGAAAATGGCTCATCGAGAAGCAGGACTTCTGGATGAGGAAGCAATGCTCTGGCAAAAGCCATTCGCTGTTTCATGCCGCCTGACATTTCTTCTGGATACTTTTGCAGATCAGACTGAGATAGTCCGACAATTTCAGCTAACCGTTCTACCTCCTTCGCGGCTGCCTTGCCATCCACTCTGCCTGTAAGTCGGTTAAGAAAGCCTGAGCCATTAAGCCGGGGTGAGTATCGGAGGCCAAATGCAATATTTCCGGCCACTGTTAGCCAATCATAAGAAATATGGGTCTGAACCGTTAGACCGATGTTTCTTGTCGGATGCGTCACAGGTTTTCCCTTCAACTCAACGAAACCGGTATAGTTGACGTCTAATCCGGCGATTATTCGCAACAAGGTGCTCTTGCCACATCCCGATGGCCCAAAGATTCCTAGGATGGACCTTGGCGGAACCACGAAGGCAACATCGGACAGAACATTCGTTACGTTGCCAGAACTACCAAAACTCTTATGCTCAACCGATACCGACAAAGTCACTCGCGTTCTCCTTAGCGAGCTGACTTAATTGCGTATGGGAACAAACGATCATACGCCAGCTTCGCTGCGTAATCGGTAACGAGGCCGATTAAGCCCAACACTAAAAAACATACGAACATCTGATCGGCCGCATTGAATCGCTGCGCTTCCTTTATGGTGTGCCCGATTCCTCGCTGAACAGCGATTAGCTCTGCGATTATTAGGTAAGTCCAGCACCATCCCAAAGTCACACGTAGACGATCATAGATCTGAGGTAACAAGTAAGGGACTAAAACATCTCGGATCAATTGCGGCGTGGAAGCTCCCAATGTGCGCGCCAGATCAAAATGCAATTGAGGGACGTTGTCAGCGTCGTCCATGATTAATAGAACAAGCTGGAAAAATGTGCCAAAGAAAAGAACAAGAAACTTGGATGTCTCACCGATGCCTGTCCAGATTATGAAGATTGGTATCAATGCTGGAACCGGTACGTAGCGAATAAAATCGATCAGCGGCTCAACCATGGCCTCGACAAACTTGAAAGAGCTCATCAGGAGACCGATCGGAATGGCCAAGAGTGCCGAGATAAGAAACGCAACGAAGATTCGACCCGCGCTCGCCAAAATATCTTCGATAAACTCCCGAGATTGAAGCATTCTGATCGCTGTCGAGATCACCTTCGCCGGAGAAGGAAAGAATTCCTGTGGAACAGTTCCCAATCGTGAGAAGACAAACCAAAGGGCGAAGAGCAGAGTTAGAGATGCAAGAAAAAACGCTACGTATCTATTTCGCGAGATAGGTCCCCGAAATTTGAACCATGTCAGTTGTTTCCTACGATCATTGCTCATGATGTCTAATTGACACAGGCCTCGATGCGTTGAAGATTAGGTTGAGCACTCCCAAACCTCCGCGATCTGAATTCGATTACCTCTCGCAGATGTGATTTGAACGAGTCACCGGACTCGCCGTGAATATATGAATAACTCTCAACTGTGGAAGGCCAGTTAAGAGTCGTACGAACTTCAGTGGCCGGTTCATCAACGCTATCAAATGAGGAAGGCTCCGCTTGCCGCAGTTGCTCATCGCTGAGACTTGAGAGTTCCTCTCCCTTGAGCGCGACCACGTTGCACACTCGCGTCAAAAGATCACGATCTATTTGAGTGCGGTTATAAATCAACATCGCGTACAAGCCAAAGCGTGGCAGTGCTTGGTCACCCTCAAAAAGTTCAGCCTCGGGTGCCAGAGCTAAAAGCTTGGAGCGGTTAGGCTGCGGGGCCATAACAACGTCAACCGCTCTGTCGCAAAACGCAGTGATGTAATGCGATCGGCCTGGTAGCACCACATAGTCAATCTTCCTAGGGAGCGCAAAGAAGTCGAAGAGATGTTCGAACAGGTTTATTTCAAGTCCTTGCGGGGTCAGGCCAATCCGCGCCTTATACAGGTCCTGAACCGACTCTATGCCCTTTCGCACTACGATCCTGTCAGACCCGTACCCTATGGGTTGGGCACATGCAGAGTGAACCCCAAAATCGGGCCCAAAACGCTCAAATTCCGCAGCGAAAGAGTAGGTGGAAAGCGGTGCGGCAGCGTACCGGCCATCTGCCAAGCCGTCTTCTCGGTCAGGTACGTTGTCGAGTAGTTCGATACCGAGTTGCCTTAGCTCATCTTTGGCAACTCTGAAGGGAGCATAAGCAAGCCATCCACTAAGTGCAATCTTGTTCATATACAGTGTCCTTCGATTTCTTTGGTGGTCCAACCCGTTAGCGAATCGCCTGCACGAAAGATCGAGTCAAATGATCTTTGGGTTTAGCCTCATAAACCTCGCTACGATTTCGGCGTAAGACGTCATTCACGACGGTGAAATTCTTGTAGAGAGGCCCAGGATTGGCATCAGTTCCGAAAAGTCGTTGATTATCCGACAGATCTGTCCAGACGATACCACTTACTGTGTCCTTAAAATCCGACACAGATAGATTGAATGCTTTTGCCATAATAGTGTTTGCTTCATCAGGATTGTTCTTGATGAACTCGATGGCTTTCCGCCATCCCTCAATAATCTTTGTAACATCGGCGGATCTAGACGCAATAACATCATCGCCGACAAATATTAAATCGACGATCATATCGGGTGTTTGTTTGCTACTGATTACGACACGACTTCCGGGTCTCTGTTTTTCGGCCGTACTCAAGTAAGGCTCATAAATACCAGCAGCATCGACAGCTTTCGAGGCGAAAGCGGCTGCTGCGTTCTGGGTGCTCATGTCTTGTATAGAAACGTCGTTCCGGCTTAGTCCATTCTGATAAAGCAGATACAGCAGGATAAAGTGCGGTGGCAGCCCAGGTTCTGCGGCAATCTTCTTTCCCTTTAGGCCACTTAAATCACGAATGTCATTGGCCACGACTACGCCATCCCCTCCGGCAGATTCGTCGATAGCCCAAACTGCACGCCCTGGCGGTTTGCTGTTTGTGTCAAGCGCTATGTCGGGTGTCGCGAGATATGCTTGAAGATCGCCGTTAGACATTCCTGCCCGGATGCTAGGAATCTCTTCTATTCTTTTCAGATTAACGTCGAGGTCGCCAAAAAAACCTTTTTCCTTCGCGAGGTAGAGTGGCGCGTAACCTGCGAACGTTACCATCCCAATATTAAAAACTTCCTTCCCATCCGTGGACTGTGGACCTTTTTGACAGCTACTAAAAGAGCTAAGGAACAGGACCGCAATTAATATGCCTACAGTCACGACAGTGCTTTGACTCTTGTTCATTGATCTTCTCCTCTCGGGCCTCTTGGAGATTCCCATCGAAGAAAGAATAAAACCACCACGAACGGCGCGCTGACATCGCCTGACAAGACTCAACGGCTAAGCTAACTTTAATTTCTGCCTCGAGATCCAAAGTACTCAGCTAGGGCGATGGCCATTCGAATGGGCAGTGACTTAAGAGATGGTTCAGGCGTCAAAATGGTCAGGAAAAAACAAGGAGCAGGATGCCAGGCGATCGATATTTGAGAAACGAGGGTTTATTTTGAATTCGCGTAAACTCTGGTAAGTTCTCCAGACCAGCAGCGCAAGCGATCAAATATGTCACGGCCTAGCTTCTTTGCGAGTAGAAAGAATGGGGGACTAGACATTTTGTCACCTTCTTTATGCACAACTATGACGGAAAGCATGCCGCGACCAACCGCGTCCTCTCCCTCGGAAACGTCGCCGAGCGTGTGCTGAAGCGCATGGTCGTGGGGTGCAAGATGTGTAGAGTGGATTTTATTTGTTAGCGGTATACGGGACATTGTGTCTTCTTCTCGCGGTCTAAGAGCTTGTCTCATCTCCTCTTTAGCCGCGTTCCATTGCGCATCTGTGTAGCCAAACAGTCCCCCATAAGATTCTCCTCAATAAGAACAATAGTTCAGTTAAAGACCGGCATTTAGCGATCACATTCAACGAATGTTTACTTCTAGACCCAAGGTACTTTAACCGACCGGGAGTCAAGGTCGAGTCTTGCTCTTGTCAGACGGACATGGCGAAGTCCCTGAAGATCGATCAAGAGATCTCTAGCGGCAGCTTCGGTATCGAGCGTTGCGTTTGCGCCAAGAATCACGCCTCGTAAAACATCAGGTGGAAATGCAAATAAGTGTACCGTGTCCCCAGCGATCGTCAGCGACCGAGTTGCATCCTGCAACGGCACAAGCATTCGCCATTCTCTTTCATACGACCATTTTGTTCCCTTTGTTATGAGAAGGGCGTCACCATCGATGGTCGCCAGCGAAACTGGTGGATCATCCGAATAACGCACTTTGCGGATGAAGTAAAACTCGTCGTTTTCCGTGCGCCGTCGATTGAAGAAAGGATGCTGTTCATCAAAACAGAGAACCAAGCCAGTGTGTCTGTCAGCGTAATGAGCCCACATCAAATCGTTGTCGGAGATTTCCGAAAGACTGAGGATACCAACGTTCTCATTAAATGCGCGGTGGATTGCCTCACGAATTGGTGCGGCACCATCGCGCATGGATTCCAAAAAGATTCTCAGACCTTCAGCCGTGGCTTTCCGAGCATCGTCGGTGGCCATGAATTCCTCCACGGCACGCATGGCAAAATCTAACGGTATCGCTTTAAGTTCGGGCAGCATTTCATATGCCTGCAGGACCATCGGTCGCAGGTCAATCGGTGATTCGGGCAAACTTGTCAGAATGTCCGCCTCCGCAACGATTGAGTCAAAGTGAGGTTGAAGTTCAAAAGGATCATTTAGCGCGTCCGGCTGAGTGAAACGGATTTCCCGATTCCTAAATCACATCAATTCGTTCTGGGCGAATATACTTAAAGAGTGTCATAGCTTTATCAGACTAACCGAATGGGTTGAGTTTACGCGTAAACACAAATCAAACCATCGTCGGCCGCTTCGACCATGGAGATTGCTTTTGTAGTCTAATAGCAAGTCGGATGAGTTCGCGTCCGCTTAAACTCGGCGACATTGTAAGCTTTAAGTACCGTTCTTCGCTTTCCGATAGTGAGCACGTAACCGACACAACTGTAATGATGTAGCCCCATGCGGGGATGGGTCTGCTCAGGCGTGGGGAAAATTTCAAGTTATGACCGAAAACTGTAGGAAATTCTCACGTTATGCCCGACAAGAATTTCATTTAATGACCGAATCGTTCTCGTAAGTTGTTGATTCCAGTAAGCTGCTAATTTCATCTTATGACCGAACCCACAACGACGTTTGTGGGTTCGGGCATAAAGTGAAATTTGTCGGTCATAAAGTGAAATTTGTCCGGCATTAAATGAAGCTTGCTATGACGACCGAGGCGCCAAAATCTCTGGGTATCCAGTGGCCAGCCTATGCCGCGGCGGGCGGGGGTGGCCCACGTGCGTGGTATGTAAATCGCAGCATGATGATACCCGGAATCAAAGCGATCCAATGACTCTGATTTCGGTTGGAGCTTAATCGAAGACCCGCGCATAAAGTCAGGTGCTATACTCCATTACGTGGATTATGAGTGGGATCACGAAAAGTCGGAAAGTAATTTTAGCAAACATGGGGTTTCTTTTGAGGAAGCTGCCACCGTCTTTGATGATCCGCTTTATGTTGATTTTTGTGATCCGGACCATTCCATCGATGAGCATCGGTATCTTATCATGGGGCAATCGACGGCTGGGCGTTTGCTAATCGTCTCTTATGCTGAAAGAAACGATGTCGTTCGCTTGATTAGTGCGAGAGAGGTAACCTCCTCTGAAAGAAGAGCTTATGAAGAAGGATGAATCAGGAGACGAACTTCGGCCTGAATATGATTTATCGACGCTGCGCGTCCGCAAGCTTGGCCCCGGGCGTAAGAGTTTTGGTGACGTGATTAAACTCGAGCCTGACGTGGCCGGCGCGTTTCCGAACGCGGATGCCGTGAATGAAGCGCTACGCTTTCTCATCAGAGTGACGAAAGAAAATCGAAACGATCTCCGATCACAGGACCGCGACGCGTAGCTGGCTGCTTCGGCGCGAATCCACGTTGTTACGCACTTCACTATTTGACCGTCTCTTGATTGCATGTTGAATCTCTTGGATTGCAACCGGTTCCCACCACCGGGCTGGCACTGCAATCAGCATTTCAAGCAATTGACCGCGTCAGCCACCGATCAAACCTCATTCTTCGAAGCTGAAGTATCCTTTGCGACTGACGATCAGATGGTCTAATACTCGGATACCGAGGATCTTCGCAGCCTCGACAAGTCTGGCCTGAGTTTTTATGTCTTCGTCGCTCGGTTGTAGGTCGCCTGAAGGATGGTTGTGAGCGAAGATGACAGCCGCCGCGCGGTCGGTGATTACGTCGGCGAATACGTCGCGTGGATGGACCAGGCTGCGGTCCAGTAAGCCGACCGTGACAATGCGTTTTTGAATTACTTCGTTGGCGCCGTTTAGAGTAATGCTGACGAAATGTTCCTGTGATTTGCTTCTGATGTCTGCAAGCAACGGCAGCACGTCATCCGCACATTGGATCCTGGTTGACTCTGCGAGCAAATACCGGCGCGCCAATTCAAACGAAGACAATATCTGTCCACGTTTAGCCAGACCCATTCCCGGAACAGACACTAGCTGCTCGAGCGTGATCGCTTCACGATGTTCGCGGATTAACGCGACCACATGACGCGCCATCGTGCGAACGTCAACGCCGGCGCGTATCGATTCCGTGCAGCATCAGATTTGTCACGCAAAGGAAGTAAGGGAGCTGCTTCTTCTCGAGTCCCTTGATTGAGTTCTGAAGAATTTGTTCGTCTTCAATGCTATGCACGTAATTGTCCTGACGTGCTCGATGGTGTTCGTTAGAAATCCGCCAGTGCCACAAGCAGGATCCAGAACTTTCTCACCCAATTGCGGATCGACCATTTGCACCATGAATTTTGTTACCGCTCGCGGCGTGTAGAACTCGCCGGCATTACCAGCCGATTGCAGGTCGCGGAGGATCTGCTCGTAGATATCGCCAAAAAGGTGCAGGTCGCTCTGACGATTGAAATCGATCTCGTTGATCTTGTTGATGACCTGGCGCATCAAGGTGCCCGATTTCATGTAGTTGTTTGCTTCTTCAAAGACGTGACGCACAAGCTGCGCCCGCGGATCCGGCGAGGTAAGTCCTTTTGAGCGTCTTGAAAAGATTATTTACGAAGTCCGCCAGCGCTTCCCCCGTGATTCCTTCGGGATTCGCCGCCCAGTTGCGCCAACGCAATTCTTCAGGAATCGGGGAGCGGTAATTGTCTTCAAGGATTTCCTTCTCCGACTCGCGGTCGTCAAAAATCTTGAGAAAGAACATCCAGACCAGTTGGTTGATTCTTTGCGCGTCGCCATCGACACCGGCGTCCTTCCGCATGATGTCCTGAATGGCTTTGACTGTTGTGCTAACTGACATACGAGTTTCCCAAATTGATTAAGCTACGCGATAAAGCTGTTGCTCAAGATCTTTCACCGCCTGAAAGTATTGTTCCTTGCCGCCAAACGACTGAATGATTTCGACAGGCGTGCCGTATTTATTGAAAGGCTGCACCTTGAGAACTTTCGGATCCTCCAAGTTGGTTAGACCTTCGTCGGCGTACTTATCCAACAATGCCTCGAGCACCACGCGCGCCTTGTCGCCGTACTTTACAAAATAGTTTCGCTTCTTCACATTCTCCGCGCGTTCGCGACGCGTCAGAGGCTTCTGTCCAAACGCCACGTGCGCGATTAGGTCGAAGGGGTCGAAGTCTTTTCCCACTTCCTCAGCGAGTGCTTCGAGCAGGATGCCCTCGTTTTCAAGTTCTTCGACAATCGCTTGCTTGCGATCCGCACTGGTCCATTTGCGCAGAAAGTCGTTCAGTGAAGCAAAGTTCCGGTTGACTGCTTTGCGCGTGTAATCGTTGAGTGATTCGGTAATGAGCTTTCCGTCTTTGCCGTAATACTGGACGCGCTCGGCAACAACGTCAACCGGCACGTCGTGTACGTAGTATTTCGTGCGTCGCTGCCCTTTACGGACAGGTCCGACCTGTAAACCAACCTCGACCGGTTCGCCGCCTCCTTCCGGCGGTTCAGTTGGATCGTCCGGCGGTACGACCGGATCATCGCCTTTCGGTTCATAAATCTGAACCGGCTCGCCATCGAATGTCGGGTCGGCAAAAAGCTCCGTCGCCTTGCGAAAGTCCATGATCGTGAAAGAAAACTTATCGTAGGCCTCATTGATACGCGTGCCCCGGCCGATTATCTGTTTGAATTCGGTCATCGACTCGATGCGCTTATCGAGCACAATCAGCTTGCACATTTGCACATCGACTCCGGTCGACAAGAGTTTTGAGGTCGTGACAATGACCGGATACCGGCTTTCCGGCAGAATAAAATTGTCCAACTCTGCTTTGCCCTCGGGATTGTCGCCTGTGATTTGCATAACGTACTTGCTGTTTTGTGAGACGAGATCGCTATTGAGAGCAACCAACAAGCTAAGCATTCGTTCCGCGTGAGGAATATCTTCACAAAACACGATCGTCTTATCGAATCGATTGGTTGCTTTCAGAAACTCAGTACCGATTTCACTTTATGACCGAACCCACAGACGACGGTGTGGGTTCGGTCATAAAGTCAAATTTTGTCGATCCTATCGCAATCTTACATGGACAAACTGTGTAGCGTACCGTGCTCGGTGAGATAATACCGCCGTGTCGCGAGCATTGGCCGGAACCGACGTGCGTGATCAACCCTAATTGCTGCCTCGAATGAAACTATTCGTGAGTTAGTGCTTCCGTTTTGGATCAACATGAACAACTTGTGACGGCCTGATCTCGAGCGGTTCATCCTTACGGTTTTCTTTTTCACTAATGGACCGTACGCCGCTTAGTTTTTCAGATGGTCCAACATCACCTTCATGCTCGTCGTAGACTTTGAACCAGGGAAACCCACGCTCCGCATACGTTTTTGGATCGACTGGCGTCGGAGGAGGCAATTCGCCGGTAACCTTGTGAAACTGTTCGCTGTTGAGCACATGGACAAAGACTGACCCGAAATTATCTTGATCCCACGCATCAATCCCGTAGCGATCGGGGTAAATCTTCTGCGTCATCATCCCACCCGCGCCCAGTCCCATTTGGTCTTCGCTCACTCCTGCCTGTGCAGGCATTGAGAGATAACTCAGCGAATCGAATTTCGGTTTGGGTGGGGCATTATCCGGAAATCTGCCGGGCTTGGGTTCAAAAACAAGCATTTGCAATCCACCCCAGGCTTCGTCCCCGGTGATTTGTGCTTCAACCGTGTAGCCCTTGCCTAGAGGCATCGCCACGAACTGACGAGTGTAACCCGCGCCGGCGTTTATACCATCAAGCCACGGCTGATCGGGACAAACCACATAATCCTGCGGCTGATCGTGAAGTTCCTCATCCCACAGTTCTCCGGAGATCGCATTCACGCGTCCAATTCCTACCTTAACTGCATTTGGTTTCCACTCGGCCGCATTAAATCCAAGCCACATCGCTTCACGCTGGTACATCGGGATGAAAACGCCGCCAAGCTCAGTCATTAGCTTTGTGGCAGTGTTAGGAAAGTCTTCAACGCGATGGATAGGAAACAAGCCGAGTCCAGGTGGAAGCGGATAGGTTGTTCCATCATCCGGGATACGCAGCGTTCGTTGAAAAGAGACTGAAAACCTGTCACCCACATGCAGTCTATTGCCCTCGATGAACGTCTTCAGCATGTTGTCTACTCGATGCTGGCTATCGAGACAAAAGGCGTTTGGTCCTTGGTTTAGTATCAGACTTAACTGTGTTACTCGGATCAGATATGTATTGGTCGTACATCGCTTCCAAGTTACCGAAGGGAAGACCGGAAGCCTTTACCATCATTTTGATTTTGCTCTTCCGGGTACGTGTCTCTGTCGCGCTGCTCTTTGCTTTAATCGAGCCTACACTCAATTTCCTGGTTGGCTTTCGGCCCTTCTTGCGAGATAAAGACTTCTCTTTCTGCTGAGGCGGAGTCACATCAAAGAGGTCTGCGATTGGAAACCCAGACTCAGAGAAGGTCTGTAGAGTGAGGTTGGTGTCTCCACCGAGGTGTTGGCTCTCGAGCACCGGATAATTCTTCACGGCCGCCAAGCCAAAGTTCGTCGTGACCGCTTCCAGCCTTGCTGGTGGTGCTGTCTTCCACTGAAGCCAGGGCTCTGCGCCCCAAATGCGCTCGGCTGCGGCTGCTGCTGTTGAGCCCAACGGTACCAAGCCCTTTTTATTAACTGTAGCGTCAACCACATGCCACCAACTGCGACGCAGCATGGGAGGGTGTTCGAAAACGAAAGATGTTTTCTTTCCTAAACGGAGTGCGAGTGCTTCGACATCGGGATGCAGATCACTTCCGAGCAGTTTTCTGAGATTAGTAACTACGGTGTCGAGTAAGCCCATCTTCACTGAGTTGTTAAGTAGTAACAAGTGAGCCCCAAGAATTCCGAGCATCGGGTTTTCGAACTTACCCATCAATATAGCGTTTATGACTTTTTCAGATAAAACCTGGCGCGTATCAATCAAACCCAACCGCGCTGTCTCAACCAGACGCTTGTTTGAATCTCCTGCACTAAAGCCGCTTTTCGACATCAGAATTGAAGCTCCGCACAGGTCAGCACGACGGTCTGAACGATCTTTGCCGTAGTTTCGTTGAAGCATGAAGACTTGCGTCTGCCATCCGGGGGAGGCGACTACAGTCTGCTCAATGACAGAACCCGACTGGAGGTGCAAAGCGAGTCGGTAAATGCCTGGATCCAGCTGCACATTACAGGCAGCACAAGGATCGCGTTTTGGCTCGAACTTGGCCTTCTTATCGATATCGACGATGACATTGCCGGTGGAGTCGAGCAGTTGCAAACCAAGCTGCGGTCGCGGATTGATCTTCATTTCCGGCTTTTCTTTCGGTCTCCAGTCGCGGACGAAAACAAAGATCGAGCTCCCTGAGCCGATCGAGACGTGGACCTTTTTACTTTCATTCTGCGAAGCTTCAATGTGGTACTCGTGAGTCTTTCCTGTATCGAGGAGTGGAGCAGCGGAGGGGAATTCAATCCGCGCAAACTTCACCTGCTCAGGTTTATCAAGTAGGACAACGTGCTCGGAACGAGATTCAGTACCTACTTTCACCTTAACAGTGTAAATGCCGGGAGCCAGACTGAACACGTTCATCTGGCCACGACCACGTTCGACAACCTTAAAGCGACTGTCGATTATGAAAACCTCTACCGAGTCGTCTTCAGCTTTGACTGTTAGAGCTAACTTTTTATCAGAGGCTTTCATTGATATCTCCCGAGCCATCTACGATGATGGTTTTCTTTACCCCAGCCGACATGACCAGCATCAGGTATTTGCCACGCTTCAACTTGACCACCCAGGGATTTGTCAGGGCTGTGGTGGCTTCTACCTGCTCAAAATCTTTAGCTCCGTCAAGAATCTGGGCGGCCTGACCCACTGCCGCGGCCGGCACGTTTAACGTCACCTGAAACGAAGGGATGGGATTTTTCATCAACACAAAACCCTTCCCTTTCTTCGGGTAATAATCAATCTCGGGCTCCCTGGGAATCTCGTCGTTTTGCTTTTCAGCGTCGTCAAGAAATGTCTCCATGTTAGTGTAAAGATAGTCGCTCAGCGACCTTGCGGTGAGCTCGCCGGTGTCAGGATCAACAGCATCTCCTTCCAATGCCTTCATGAGTGTGGCAGTGAATATGCCGCGTCTTACCCCGTTGATGTTCTTTTCGCGAGAGAGGCGCGACCACTTAGTTGCGTAACCGTAGAAGCGCTTTACCTTATCAACCGCGCCGGGCGCGAGAAGTTCGTTGAACGACATGTTGAGACCCATTACAGGGTAGAGCTCCCGACAGCAATCCATCAGCAGGATCACCTCTTCGAAATATTTCGCCTTGAAGAACCAATCGGCGGTGTATTGTCCGAGAATGTGATAGACCGGCCCGGTGCGATCACGAGTAGCGTTAGCCATCAACAGCGCTGTCTGGTCGTCACGTGGCGCGAACCCGTGCCCCGCCATGTAGATGTACAGACGTCTTCCTACTTGCAGGCCTTTACCCTTATCAGCATTTTTGCTGGCCTTGAGCTGAAGTCTCTCAAACGCGCGCTGAACGTCCATCACCATCGGCCGCGCGTCCTCTATTTCGGTTGCGGCTGGCTTATAGTCAGAACTAACGATAAGCACTACGTGCTCCTTATCATTTGGGACATTACCGCCCGTTGGCGATATCACCCAGTCGCGAAAAGCAAGCGCATCGTTTTCCGGTCCTTCCAAAGGGCCGTCGGGATCGAAAGCCGGATACGCCTTTATCCCGACGATAATTGCATAGTCTTTATCGTTCTTCGCCATCTCACCTAACCTTGTTAAGGCATTGGGCGCATGCGTTGAAAGGGCGACGCACGCGCCCTTACGAATAGCAGGGCTTCTAATCTAGTCGAAGTCGAAGCTCACGGATACTGCTGGCGGATAAAACTCTTATCCTTTGCCGAAAGATCGCTGTTAAGACCCACCGAGAATCCGTTGGTTGTCCACGTCGCCGGCAACGGATACATCATGATCGAATCTGGATCCATGGCGGTGAAATTCGATTCGTTTTTGTCGATCGGTCTGAACATGTTGATTTCAATCGTTTGCGGATCCCAGTTGTTAGGCGGTCCGGACAGATCCCGGATAACTGCGTCGCGATTCCACTTGATGCCACCCGCGGGATTCTGATGTTCATGAACCAGACCAAGCGCATGACCAAACTCGTGCAGCACGACGCGGCGCACTTGTTCGTCAGTAGAAGTCTCAGTCAACCAGCCGTAGTTCATGGTTGGTTGGGCTTTGTTCGTGATCTGTTTGCATGCGGTTCCGAGCACTGACCAAGAGCCTCTGGCGTTGAAGGAGATCCGGATCAGGCTATCGTTGTTATTCTGAAAAACGATTTTGAGATTTGCCATTCCAGGCGCTGTCCAACGCTGTGCGACTTCCCGCACCCGTTTTTGAACACTCTCTTTACCGTCAAGAAAAGAAACGGTAATGATTGATCCTTTAGGCCATTTTACGCCTTTCACTAAGGCAGCGCGATTGGCGCCTTCTACACCTTGCTGAGTCGGAATCCAGGAAAAACACCATTGGTCTGGATTTTTAGGTTCATTTTCGCTCATATCCTTGTTCCTTTGAATTCACGTAGTTAGTTTTCGTGGCAGTGCTGACCAACTCAACGTTGGCAGCAGGAAACTCCGTCAATGGGACTTCCAAACACTTATGAAGGTTTTTAAAAAAATATTTCATGAGGCAAAGCCTTGGCAGTGCTGGCCATTACGATCTTGAGCGTTGTGCTGTTGGTCACACATGGAGGCTGCCTCGTCACAAAGCGGCAGCGTTAATCACGTTTGTTACTTACGCCATCGCGTCGTCGAACAATTGTCGTGAAGATTCACCGTGCAACCTTACTGGCACTTTGAATAGTGTCCTAATCTGAAATGTTTCGGTGTAGCCTCCATGTTCTTATGTCTTCCAGGCTCGATTTATTGCTACAGAGAACAAGGTCAGCCTTAGGACATGTGACGCTAGGGTAAACCGAAAATTGTCGAGTGCGGAGCTTCCGGATGTGCCAATCTCTCTTGCTCTCTCTTGTTATTCTCCTCTTAACGTTTGGTGATGTATGTGGCGTGGCGGCAAAAACAATCCAACAGGAACAAGAGCCCGTCAAGGAGACAGGGGAGTCGCTCATTCTTACAATTCCGCGCGGTACCGTGGTCGAGATCGAAACCGCCTATCGGATTAGTTCGCAGGAGATCAAACCCGGTGAAGCAATCTCCTTTAGAGTCGTAAACGCAGTTCGCATTGGGGAGGACACGGTAATCGCTGCGGGCGCAATCGCTACCGGACGTGTAGTAACTGCGACCAGGGGTGGTCATTTTGGGAAGGCAGGACGGCTCGCGTGGACTATGGAAACTGTCAATGCTGTCGACGGCTCAAACGTTCCTGTTCAAGCTATGGGTCGATTGGTGGGCGATAGTAAAGGCGCGAAGGTTGCAACGAGAGTTGTGGTTACGGCAGCCTTGCTTTGGCCAATTGCTCCGGTGGCGTTATTGCATGGTTTCAAACGAGGTGAGAATGCCTACCTCGCGCAGGGTCGTCGTTTCGAGGTAACGGTGAGCACCGATACCACGGTTAGGCTGCGTAACAAGCCATGACTTCCAGATCGTTTTACCTTGACGTAAATCCTTGTCGCAAGGCTCAAGGCGCTGATCGGACTTCTTTTGATGTGGCTCAGTTTCTTTGGACCTGCCGGTGGTCTGCTTCTTATTTTTGACGACGTTTACGTACCGCAGCGCCTAAGCTTGCCAGTCCGGTGCCGAGCAGCAACATCGTGCTTGGTTCAGGAACAGGCTCGCCATTGATCTGAAAAGCAGGTTTTATCAGAGTGTTCGCCGCGATCCATGGACCGCTTAGGCTGAGAAAGCCACGTGCTTGAGGGCTTGAAAAATCGTTGAACGAAAGGTTCCAAATCCCAAAAGTAGTAGGTTCTGGGGCAAAGGCAACCAGCCAATACTGCGTTCCGGCAGTGAGAACCGGGTGCAGTGCTGAGTTGGCTGTCACGATTTCGGGGGGAAACATCGGCACGGCATCAGTCAACGTAATAGTTTCAATGATGTTGCCCGGGAATCCCCCTAAACTCGTCATTAATAGCACCTGGAAACTGTTTGGCCCGGTAACTAGATTCATCGCGAGCTGGGCACTGCTAAAAGTAACAGTCTGTGACGGTGTGAACGCGACGGCTGCAATCGCTCCCCCGTGGGGATCGGCGCTTCCAGTGACGCCAAACCCTTGAAGTTCATTGAAAGTCATTCCAGGGCCGAAGTTGCTAAAGACTATTGTATCCGCTCGCGCTTCGCTCGCTACGAATAGAAGCAGCCAAACTCCTATGAGGATGGTGCAGAGAGATTTGGTGAAGTGAAGCATGTTAGAACTCCTCCTTGTGTAATACGTGTGATGACACGGGCTAAGTGTAGGTTGAAAATGGGAGTATGGAGTTTCTCATTGACATGAGCAACCTTGCGTGGGGGTAAGTTGACACGAGCTGCGAGAAGGGTATCCCCTCAAATCATCAATGCGGGGATGAACTCGGAGAATGAGTTCTGGGAATACACTAACCCGCTACTGCTTAGTTCGAAAGCAGATGCTACTACAGAGGCGCACACGAATCAACATTCGCGCCGGACGCCCAGAGGCCATATTTATGGCCTTCCGTGGCTGCCCGTCGCTACATTCGAGTCCGCCCACGCGCCACGTTGATAGTTTGAAATGTCCGGGGCCTGAGCTGTTGGATCGCTCGTTGTTTTGAAGGCCTTCGGTAGTTCGTCAAGCACAACCATAGCGAACGCAACTGCTGCCGCGTAAACGATACCCATCCGGGAAAGCGTAAGGCATAGCTGACCAGCGCCGCGTAACAGGCAATGTGAAACGCCGCGGCAAGGGCTGTCGAGAGCTGGAACTTAGTAATAACCTGCGTTCTCGTGATCTCGGGAAAGCCTGGAGCACCGACCGCTGCAACACTCGCCGGAACTGATGGAAACTTCTCAACTCCCTCACGCCCACGATTCCACACGTGTCCGCAATGCTTCGAGCGCATGACGCGCATCGACCATCGATCGCTCGCCGATAGCCGTTAAATGCAGCGTTCCTTTCGGCGCTTCGGAATCTGTTTGCCATTCCACAAACAAATTCTTTTCAGAGAGCCACTGCGGATGTGCGTCCTGAATGTAACAATCACAAACCTGTTCCCGTAAAAGCGCGAACTCGGTTTGTTCGCCGACATACACAAGGTTCTCATCAGTAAATGCCAGGACTCCGGCATCCCAGAATGGATATCCCTCGAATTGGCTCGACTCTGCCACCGGCGCTAACCCAACCAGAACGCCGTGCTGCATTACTTCGCCATGACCTCGCTTGGCCAGCAGCGTCTTTAGCTTCCGCGACAACGTTGCGTATCCCAGAAAACAAATTCTGTTTCGAACCAATTGAGCTATTACAAAGGCACAGATCAATCCGGTGACAGCAATACCGATCGAACTCAAAACAGATACTCGAAACTCAACAACGCTGCGAAAGGCAACGGCGCAAAGACCACTGCGCCGAGTATGAGCAACGAAAGTCGGCCTCTGTATTTGCTCTTGAAGTCGGTCGAAAACACTGTCTCCGCAGGTACCTCTTGTTCCAACGGCGGATAAGTGACATCTGCTGGTGCGTCGAGATTACTGAGCAGCGTTTGTAAACGCTCCGGCGAGATTCCATGTGCCCTGGCGACATTTTCGAAACGACGCATCGTCGCGGGATGACTGTCGAGGGATTCACCCCATCGTCCTGAATGTAATGGGGTGAGATTGAGCTTCGAGATTTTTGCGAGGCCTGAGATAAAGCTTCGGGATCGTTTGTCAGTGCGATGCTGATTTCATCAGCCTGGCGCTCGGCGCGGCGCGCGACAAAAATAGGATTAAGGAGGAAAGAGCAATCGCCGCGGGAGGTCAATCTTTACTTAGTCTTAGCCCAGGGACTTATCTTCACTTGCGAGCGGGAAGGAATACACGTTGCGAAGCCCGGTGTTTCGCTCATATAATTCGGTCGCAGAGTATCGCACGTTCTCTCCAAGCCCTGAATCGCCTTCCCCGAGTCTTTTCTAAAAGGCGAAGAACACTTAGCTTGCCCAACAACGGTAGGGTAACTCTAAGACCGTCCTTGAACGGTGCCTATTCTGTGCCGTAAAAACCCACAATCCATCAGTCAATAAGAACTCCTGGGCGCAGGAAGCGTGAATCTTACCGACGATCAAATTCGTGCCATTACGACACTCGACGGCAACCTCCAGATCATAGCGTGTGCTGGATCCGGTAAGACTCAGGTTGTGTCTGCGCGCGTCGTTGAAATCCTGAAGCGCAAAGGCGACGAAGGTATCGAACCAGAAAATATTGTCGCCTTCACCTTTACCGATAAAGCCGCTGCCGAGCTAAAGGATCGTATTGCAACACTTGCCAAACGAGAGCTTGGCGACCTGCCCGGAATGGCTCAGATGTATGTTGGAACCATTCACGGGTTTTGCCTGGAACTTCTTCAAACATATCTCTTCGAATACCTCAAGTACGGCGTCCTCAACGACGTCCAGACCAAACTCCTCATTGGCAAAAACAGCATTAAGTCTGGTCTTAAAGGCGTTGAGATTATTTCTGGTCCAAAAACAGGTGAACACCTCCGTCGTACTCAGCGTGACGTCTCCGTTTATCTTGAAGCACTCAACGTAATCCGCGAGGACAGTGTTTCTCCAAAGCAAGTTCCACCCAGTCTAAAGAATGGACTGGATCGGTATATGGATTTGCTGGATCAACACCGGTACCTGGACTACTCCCGCATCATGGTCGACGCCGTTGCAGCGCTCTACGACGACTCAGATCCCACGAATATACGCGTCCAGGAAATAATCGCTGACCGGATCAGATTTCTTTTCGTCGACGAGTACCAGGACGTAAACCCACTGCAGGAAGCACTGGTGCGACGTCTTCACCAACTCGGAGCGAGCGTATGCGTCGTTGGTGACGATGACCAAACCATTTACCAATGGCGCGGGTCTGAGATAGCCAACATCCTTAACTTCACAACTCGCTACCCTGTAGTTAAACCTGTGACTCTCGCAGAGAATTTTCGCTCGAGTCCCGGAGTAGTTGATGGCGGACGCATGATTGCTGAAATCAACAAGCCTCACCGGCTGGAAAAGCAAATGGTCTCGGCCAGTCACCAGACGTTTGAGCGCGGGGATCTTCTGGCTCTCACCTTCGATTCACCGCAAGAAGAGGCGAAGTGGATCGCAAACAAAATACTTGCATTAAGAGGCACGCCGTTTCTCGACGAAAAAGATAGCGAGCCAAGAGGATTGAGTTGGTCTGATTGCGCGATCTTGCTTCGCAGCGTGAGGAAAAGCGGTGAAGAGATCGTAAACGCACTTAAGTCGGAAGGAATACCCTACCTCATAGCAGGACTCGCCAACTTATTCGATACGCCTGAAGTTCAAGCTTGCGTTTCGCTTTTTCAATACATTAGCGGCGACTTGTCAGCAGATGATGTTAGGGCTGGTTGGACGACGGCCGACCTCGGCCTCACTGCCGAAGATCTGAATAAGGGCCTGGCAATATTGGATCGAGCAAAGTCATGGGACAAGGGTGAACGTTGGGCCGCGTACAACATTCAACGCGCCTACCTCGACTTCCTCGAGGCTATCACTTTGCGCGAAGAGCGAATTCCCGTAAACGAGATCACCGGCGCTCCGCGTGGCGAAATTGTTTACTACAATCTGGGCAAGTTCAGTCAGGTAATCTCTGACTACGAGCAAATCTATTTTCAATCGGCACCCGAGGAGAAATACAAATCTTTCGTCTACTGGTTGCTAAACGAAGCGCCTGACTACTATGAGGAAGGCGGAGAAGACGTCGGGTTCGCACAACCCGACGCCGTTCAGATCATGACGGTCCATCAGGCGAAAGGAATGGAATGGCCGGCTGTATTTATTCCCGCTCTTCAAAAAAATCGCTTTCCATCTGCAGGAGTGGGGGGCAGAACCAAATGGCACATCCTACCCAGGGCCGCCGTGCCTGATGCGGATCGTTACGATGGTTCAGTCGAAGATGAGCGCCGGCTATTCTATGTCGCGATCACTCGCAGCAAGAAGTATCTCTATTGTTCCTACGCCCCCATCCCGGGAAACAAACGTTACCAGAGGCCGTCGCAGTTCCTGCAGGAGTTTATACAAGTACCGAATGTCTTAACTGCTGCCCCTGCGAGGCCCGAAACAGCAAAGATTGAGCCGCGTTCCAGGAGAGAGACGCCCAATGTTGTACTGAGCTTCAGCGAGCTCAAATATTTCTTCGAATGTCCTTACGCCTTTAAGCTGCGCTTTCTATATGGCTTCAACCCACCGCTTCACGAAGCGCTAGGATTTGGAAAATCTCTGCACGATGCGCTCGCAGAGATCCACAAACGAGCAATCGCCGGCGATCTTGTAGACGAGACTGAAGTGGAATCGCTTGTCGATAATCACCTTCACACTCCATTTGCGTATCCGGCCTTACGTGACCAGCTTCGAAAGGCCGCAGTCGCCTCACTCGGTCGCTATATGAAGCAGCACGGCGCGACGCTTTCGCAAACAATTCACTCTGAGCAACAGGTCGAAATTCAGGTTGCTCCGGGAATCACTGTTAACGGCCGAATCGATCTAATCAAACGCCTGGACACTGATGAAGTAGCAATCGTTGATTTCAAATCGTCTGAACGCGCCCAGCCTGAAGATGTGACGCGGGCGCAGCTCCACACCTATGCAATCGGATACCAACAGCTCACTGGAGAAAACGCAGATCTGGTCGAGGTGCTCAATCTTGACGAGGCCGGAAGAAACGTTCGGGAGCTTGTTGATAGCACGATGTTGACCGAAACCACTGCGGCGATACGGGTAGCTGGAAACTCTATTCGCGATAACCATCTGGAGCGTCACAACGAATGGTGTAAACCTTGTTCTACCTGTGATCTCGCAGGTATTTGCCGCAACAGAGAAGTTTAATTGCGAGACTCTGGAGGTAGGTTTGGCAGAAAAGAAGACAACAAAAGGTAAGCGGGGTGAAAAGAAAGTTACGCGGTACACGTACGAGAATATTAAGGAGCCTCGCACGCCTGAAACCGGACACACATCACTGCTGCCGTCTGATGAGCAGGTTGTGACGCTGTCGATGGATAACGGTTGGAGTAAGGCAATCGAGGTAACAAAAGTCGTCGATGACGAACGGCCTGTGGTTGTCGATATGGATCCGGCGGTCGATCCGGTCCTCATGTGGGCCGGCAAGCGCAATCGGCGAGAAGTTCCTGTGTTACCTCTAC
>Ga0081539_10001981_pt1 | contig 31165 bp, 21 predicted proteins | sample TabmetS4T2R2_FD_71023 | JGI IMG/M metagenome (GOLD analysis project Ga0081539, IMG submission 71023) | Tabebuia heterophylla rhizosphere microbial communities from the University of Puerto Rico - S4T2R2 | ecosystem: Host-associated > Plants > Roots > Rhizosphere ... | reverse complement strand
CCGGTCCATAATAGACCACCGAAAATCCGAACCCTCTCAGCATCGAGAGCAAATAGACCGCTCCCGCCGCGTGCGCCACCCAATAGCCCGCGATCCTCAACCACCGATCCCGCTCTCTTCCCACGCCGGTCATCACCACATTCTCCGGCTGGAGCACGCTTCCCAAAACCATCAAAAATCCGAGCCAGGCGAGGAGAAAAACGAGCGGCGAGAATTGGCCCCAGACGACCTCAAAAGAGCCCGCCGTCGTTGCCAGGCAGATTGCCCAAACAAAAGTGAGGCGGCTTTCGGCATACCTGCGTTGGCGGATAGTCAGCCAGCGGTAAACCCCGAGCAGAATCACCGACTGGATGACGATAAACAACATCCGGTCTCCCCCCCTCAGCTTGAAGGTCGCCGGCAATGCCATTCCGGTGGCCATGATCAAAAAGAAGAGGTGTGCCGCAAACGACCGATCGCGCATACTGTGCTGGAAAAAGACCAGAGTGCTGATTGTGAGCAGAACGATCGCCAGCTCAGTATTGTAGAGAGCGGCCAGAGCTGAGATAAAAATGGCCAGATAGCCGGCCACTTTAAGCGTCGAGGTTGGAAAGACTGAGTCTCTGGCCTGGCTGATTGAAAGATAGCCGACCCCGAGAGCGAAAGGAGCCAGAGCCATGCCATAGGCTTCCCGGCCGAGCACCATCCAGAGACCGCTGCCCGCCGCGACAAGGAGTATCAGCGGCAAGTAAGAAGTAACGACGACCAGGCCGTAATTGACCGCGTATCCCCACATCGAAAGCGCAATGGTGGGATAACGCCGTTGCCAGAAACTGCTCACCAGGAATGCGCCGCTGATGACGATCATGGTGAGTGGCGCGTAAGGTTCAAACGGCCGCTCCAGCAAGACGCGGAACGGCATGGCGAAGACATTGCTCAAGGGAAATTGGAAATGAAGATGCCCGAGCAACGACCAGAACTTTCCCCAATAGACAATCAATCCGAGTCCGAGGAGAACTGAAAGCCAATAGGCCGGCTGAGCGAATGGCTCGAATCCCTTACCCGTCAATGCCACCACGAGCACCGTCAGAAGACCGATCCAAATCACCGTAAAGATCACATAGCCGTACGACGGAGAAGCTAGATAATAAAGGCTTGCGGTGAAAGCCAGCGTGATCGTGCAGTACCATCCGAAACCCAACGTCCGGCCTGTTGGGCCGAGGTCGCGGGCAATCCAGGCAAGCGAATAGATCGCTCCCGCCGCGCCGAACCAGGTCAGCAGCAGCTCGATTGTTGGCTTCGCCCAAAAGACATTGGCCAAAACTCCGGTCATCGCCATGAGCAGGAACATGACGGCCAAGAGGAAGTGACCGGATGGGCGCAGCTCTCGCACCCCAATCAGCAGGCGCATCGCGATGCCAAAGCCGAGAATCAGCCAAAACACCCGGTTCAACGGCTGGGCGAGAGTCCAGTGCGTCAGATAGATGATGGCTCCACCGGCGAAGGTGAAAAAATAGGCATAGAATGGGGCCGGCATGCGCGGATTGGCCTGCCGCCGGTACCAATCAAGATACCAGTAGAGATGATAGATTATCCCACCCGCCAGCGCTCCGGAGAGACTGTGATGGATCCGCCCCTCAAACAACGGAAGATAAAGGAAACAGAACGCATAGAGATTCAACAGAATGAGCAGGTCTCCCAAGATCAGGAGCGTCTTACCAAACCGCTCACTCGGCGAATTCTGACGAGCATGATGCCCGAACCACCAGGCAAAGCCGTTGAGCACGATGAAGGTCAGTGTCAGCGGCATGGTCGCTCTCGCGGGGTTGGACGAGAGCTGCATCAAATAGGCCAGCGCGGAAATCGAGACCGCTGCAATACCTGTATAGCCGACCACCAGGAGGGCTTTCATCAAATTTAGTTTTGGAAACATGATTGGTCTTTCTCAACCTCTCGCAGCATTTGGGCTGGGCACTCCGGCGACGGCGGAGAGCGTGGTCCGAAATTCCGGATGGCACACGGATGCGCCGGATCAGAGCTGAATGTCCGACTCGCGACAAGCCGTCATCAATTCTGACCCGTCACATCCGTGTCCCATGGCCGGTTCCCAGGAGTAACCCAAAGTATTTTTCATCTAGATGGAATAGCTGACGATGCTCACCTCGATCTCGCAGGCTGGGTCTCCCATCGCGCTACATTTAACCTCTTCCGTCTGCACCTGAAGGTTGAGATATTTCTCGGCAAACTCGGTAATCACGCCCTGATTGATATAGCAGAATGGGCCGTCGGCCTGAAGATTCCTGCACTCAGGACAATTTTCAATTGTTACGACCAACAGATCTTTATTCTTCATGGTCGCTCGCACGATGCCGGGATTTCCTTTCGCCGCCAGCACCGCTGCCTGGCCGATGGCCGGAAGCTTGTTGGCGGAGTATTTGAATTGCCCTATCAGTTTTTTGACCTGCTCGACCTTATCGCTCTGCAGATTCTTCAAAAGGTGCTGCCCGGCCTGAAAGGCGGTGGCGCAGAAACTGGCCTGGAGAAAATCGATCGCCGTATCGCGGTATTGCAAAAATTGCTCGACCGGAACTCGATCGGACAGCGTCTCGGCGCTCGCAAAGTCCAGCCGGTCGGCCTGCCATAACAAGACCTGGACCAGATCTTCACCGCCGATCTCTCTGAGCGCATCCATCGCAGCCACCACCAACTCCTTCTCCAGCGTTTCGACCTCTTCCAGCAACTCCAATTCGTTAATGATCTCTTCCCTCACACATCAACCTCCGCAAAATTACGCACGCTTTCTTCTCAACAACTTCAAAAACTCGCGCCCCGGTGAGCCAGTTGCCGGATCAAGCTGAGCAAGACTTCATCTTGATAGGGCTTGACCAGATAATCGGTCGCTCCGACCTCGAACGCTTTGTCGCGATGTTTCTGACCGGAGCGAGAAGTGAGAACAACGATCGGGGTCTGATGGTAGGCCTCCTGACTCCGCAAAGCGCTGATAAATTCGTAGCCGTCCATCCTCGGCATCTCGATATCGAGCAAGACGATATCCGGTGGCGTCGTGAGGCGCGGGATCATCTCCAGCGCGTCGAGTCCGTCCTTGGCCAGGACCGGCCTCCAGCCGGCGCTGGCGAGCAGGTTGGACAAGACACGCCGGACGCTCAATGAATCATCCACGACCAGGACGGTCAGCGCGCGCCGCGAGACAGAGACGGGCTTGACCGACGGCATATTCTTTTGAATGCGGGGACGGAAGACGTCCTGCACTAGTTCAGCCAGATTGAGGATGAGCACGACGGTACCGTTTCCGGTGAGCGTCGTCCCGCTCACCCCGCGAACCTGGCGCAAGTGATTGCCCATATTCTTGACGACGATTTCGCGCCCGCCGAGCGCCTCATCGACGGCGATTGCCACTTGCCGGTCTTCAAAGTGGACGAGCAACATTGTTTGCAGTCCGGCGTGCGGCTCCTCCACCTGTTTGAGGTTGAGCAGCTTGGCGAGCGACAGGAGCGGATAGACCGTCCCGTCGAAAAGTATCACCGGTTCCTTGCCGACGCGGTCAATCTTCTTTGAAGCGACCTTGATCACCTGTTTGATACCGATCAGCGGGACGGCGAAGGTGTCGTGCTCGACCTTGACCAGCAGGGCGCGCATCACGGCCAGGGTCATCGGCAACCGGACAGTGAAAGTGGTCCCTTCATCGGGTTGAGATTCCACTTTCACATTGCCATTGAGGCGATGGATCGCAATGCGGGCCACATCCAGCCCCACGCCGCGCCCTGAAATCTCGCTCACTTCGGGCGCCGTACTGAAGCCCGGCAGAAAGATCAGCGAGAAAAGGTCTTCGACCGGCACCTTCGCCGCATCGGTACTGGAGAGATACCCTCCACTGACTGCCGCTGTCCGCAACCTCTCCGGATCGATCCCCGCACCGTCGTCGCTGATCCGAACGACGATCTGCGTCCCTTCATAAAAGGCCTGCAATCGAATGACTCCCGTCGGCGGCTTGCCCTTCGCCCGCCGGATCGCCGATGATTCGATCCCGTGATCGACGGCGTTGCGCAGCAGGTGAAGCAACGGGTCAGCCATCTCTTCAATGACGGTCTTGTCGAACTGAGTATCGGATCCTTCGATCAAGAAGCGGACCATCTTGCCGCGCTGCGCCGCCACCGTCCGCACCGTCCGGGTCAAGCGCGAAGAGAGTGTCGAGAGCGGCACCATCCGCAACCTCATCACCTTGTCCTGCACCTCGCTCGACAATCTTCCCTGTCGGCTCAGACAATTGTCGAAACGGTCGTGAATCACCCTCAATTCACGATCCATCGTCTCGATATCGTTGTTCACTTCGGCCAGACGGCGTAACAAGAGATGAAATTCCGTGTAACGGTCGAGCTCCAGATCGTCGAAGCCATGAAGGTTTCCGGCGAGGGAGACGGCCGCGGGGATCGCATCCGGCACTCCGTTGAGAGCCTCCGGCGTCGTCAAGACCAGACCGCGGCCGAGCGCGCTCGCCTCGAACTGCATCTCCATTTTGGATGAGATCCGCTCTAATCTCGTGGCGCTCGAGTGGAGCTCTTCAAGCTGGTGTGTGAACTCGGTCAGGTTTTGCTCAAAAGAAGCCCGAGTAATGATCAACTCGGTCACCAATTTCACCACCTCATCCAGTTTTTCGATCGGCACTCGCGCGTACTGGCCCCGCCGTTGCGATAAGAGGTCGAGAGCGCTGTGCGCCGCCGATTCGGTGGGGGGGGCCTTTTCAACCATCAAGGCGGGCATCGAGGCGGGCATCGAGGCGGGCATCGAGGCGGGCATCGAGGTGGGAGGTTGCGCCCGCTGCATGGACTGGGTCGTCTCTGCCCGATCGGCGCCCAGCAATTGCGAGTAAGATTCGTAGAGTGCGTGCAACGTCTGCTGATCGAGCTGGCCGCTGGTCATATCCTCGAGGATATCGGTGGAGGCAAAGAGCAAATCCAGCCGTTCCGGAGTCAATTCCAGTTCATTGTTGTAGAGGAGATCGAGCAGATCCTCCATACGATGCGCGAGGCGTGACACTTCGTGAAATCCAATCACTCCCGCCGAACCTTTGAGCGAGTGGGCGCTGCGCCGGATATTCTGCAATAACTCCTTATTGTCGGGCTGCTCGGCAAGCGCCGGCAAAGCCAGGCTCATCGACCGCAAATGCTCTTCGGCTTCCGGGAGAAATACTTCCAACAAGGCTGCCGATAATTCCGGCTCAGCCGGCGAAGCGGCCTGCCCCGCTTCGCTGCTCTCTTCTGCCGGCTGGCCGGAAACCGCATCCGGCGCATCGTCCGTTGCGATGGCGGATTCGCTCGCGAGGTAAAGTAATCGTAACGTGTGGCTCGCCTCCGTCAGCGCCGCCGGATCGTCGGGCTGACCCGTCGCGGCGCTCTCCAGATATGTCCCAATCACCGTGATGATCCGGCCAATCGTGGCGACGACCTCGTCGGAGAGAGTGACGCGGCCCGCCGCAATGTTCTCAATGGCCTCTTCCAGATAGACGGCGAGTTCGCTGAGGGACAAGAGCCCGATCATGGCGGCCGCCCCTTTGATGGTATGAGCATAACGGTGCGACTCTTCGAGGCGTTGCACCTGGTCCGGGTGATGACGGAAATCGATAATCCCGCGCAGGATCTCCGGCAAATAGCCATTGGCCTCCGCCGCGAAACTACAGAGCAGGTCCTGTCCGATCTTTTTGGTCTTCCTCGTCACATCCATCTCGTCATGGCTGCCTGAATTGCGCTGCGGCTCTTTGTTGATACGTCCTTTATGACTCATCGCATTTCCTCTCTGTGCTGATCGCCTCCCGATCAATAAAGACCGCCATGTCCGTTGTTGCCCTCATAGGGGATTTTGAAGGAAGCCACCGAGGCGCGCAGTTGATCGGCCAGATCCGCCAGACTCTTCACCGTCGCCGCTGACTGCAGAGCGCCGCTCGCCGTCTGTTGGGTATCGGCGGCGATCTCCGCCATCGAACGCGAGAGATTGGCCGAGCCCTGTGCCTGCTGTTTGGAAGCCTGTGAGATCGTCTGAACGAGGCGGGCCAGCTTCTGAGAGACCGTCTCGATCTCGCTCAGCGCCTCGCCGGCCTGTCTCGCCAGTTTGGTCCCGACGACCACTTCGCGCGTCGTCTCTGACATCGCGGCGGTCGCCTCGTTGGTCCCGCTCTGAATGGCTTGCACCAGATTGGAGATCCGCTTGGTCGCCTCGGTCGAACGCTTGGCCAATTGTTCGACCTCGACGGCGACCACGGCAAAGCCTTGTCCCGCCGCGCCCGCGGCAGAGGCTTGAATCGTGGCGTTGAGCGCGAGCACCCCGGTCCGATCGGCGATCTCATCGATCAGTTGGACGATCTCTCCGATCTCCTGCGAACGCTCTCCCAACTGTTTGATATGCCGCGACGTCTCTTGCACCTGCTCTTGAATGCGCAACATGCCTTTGACCGTGTTTTGAACCGCCTCGGTCCCTCGGCGAGAAGCGCCCAGCGCCTGATCAGCGACGGTCGCGGAGACCACGGCATCTTCAGAGACCTGTTGGATCGAGACCGTCATATCATCGAGCGCCTCGGAAGTATTGGTGATCTTGACGGCTTGCTGCTGGCTGCCCTGGACCAACTGGTCAGTCACCGCCTGGGTCTCGCTGGCGGTCGAGGTCACCTGCTGGGTCACATCCTGCACCTGGCTGATCAGCTGCCGTAATTCCGCGATCATGTAATTGAAGGCATCGGCGATCGCGCCGGTGAGATCAGCGGTCACCTCGGCCTCGCACGTCAAATCGCCTCTTGCGACGCCGCTCACCTCGTCGAGCAGTTTCATAATCGCATGCTGAATATGATCGTGATCTTCGCGCGATTGGATCAGGCCGTAAGTGTTGTCGAGCATGGCATTGAAAGCCAGCGCCGTCTGGCCCAATTCATCCTCGGCCAGGACGGCGGCTCGCGCATTGAGGTTGCCACTCTCGATCTGCGTAATCAGCTTGCCGATCTCAGATGTCTGCCGGGTGATGCCGCGGGCGATGAAGAAGACGGTCATCGCTGTCATGACGACACCCAACAAAATCAGGCCCAGGATCGCGTTCCGCTCTCCGGTTATTTTGAGATTGCGCGCCTGGAGCAGCCCTTCCAAATCGCTCAAGACCGTCTCGTCCAGTTTCAACAGGCGTTCGACGGCTCCGGTCCCGGCGGAGAAGAGCTCCAGCGGCTGAGCTTCGATCTTCGCGGCATTCACGATCTGTTGCTCGATCAGAACGTTAAACGACTCGGTCTCTTTGGTCCCGATCTCGACCAGATCCCCCTGCCTACTTTTGAGGCCCGGATTGGAGCGATAGACCGCAGTCACGCCTTGTTCAAAAGCCTTCACGTTCCTTCTCGCCTGTGAGAGGAGGGTCGCAATCTGTGCCAGCTCGCCCTGATCGGTGCGCCGCGCCGCGGCGATCCCCGCCGCCAGATCACGCAACAATCCGACATTCTCCACCGCTTCGGGGATCTCAGTGATCACAACATCGATCAAATAGTAGGTTTCGAAATCCGGGTCGAGCACCAATCTCGATCCGCCGGCGACAGACTTGATCAAATCCAGTGTTTCGGCGATCAACTGCGTATGTTCCGTGAAACTCTCCTCTGGCTGTCCATTGAGCGCCTTGCTCTTGAGGGTCTCCCACTTGCGCTTGATGTTCCGCAACTGGTTGGTCGTCTGAAATAAAGTTCCATAACTTTGACCGAGCCCGGCGATCTCTCTCTGATCCGTCTCTTCGACGGCAGTGAAACGCTCATCTACGGCGCGCTCGACATCTGTGATCTGGCTGCGCACCGCGAGCACGCCGTGCAGATAGGTGTTGACCAGGCCGCGGTGACGCGCCAGGTCCTTGCTCAAGCGCTTCAACGGCGTCAGATATTCGACGCCATAAATCTCGATGCGCGTCGCCTCAAGCGCCTTGCCCTTCTCCGCCACTAACAGATAGGTGATGACCGGCACCGGCAGCCCCAGAAAGACCGCCATGAGCGCGACCTTTTGCCAGACTTTCAATCTCCGCAAGATCTCGATGTTCCTCAACATGACAACTCCTTTTCCTTCGCCACTCGTGATGACTGATCAAAATGGATCAGATCCAGCTAAGCCTTCCCATTGCTCAAGAGTTTGAAAGATGCGACCGATGTTCGTAGATCGTTGGCCAGCGCCGCCAGGTTGTTGACTGAGACGGCCGATTGCTTGATGCCGAAGGCCGTGTGTTGCGTCACTTCCGAGAGCTTGACCATCGTATGAGAGACCGTCTGCGAACCCTGCGCCTGCTGCTCGGCGGCGAGCGAGATCGATTCGACCAGCTCCGCCAATTGGTTCGAGACGCTCTCGATCTCAATCAAGGCATGTCCCGCCTGGTCAGCCAGCCGCGAACCCTCGACCACTTCGTGAGTGCTCTCTTCCATGGCGGCGATGGCTTCATTGGTCCCGGCCTGAATGGCCTTGACCAATTCACCGATGCGTTTGGAAGCCTCGGTCGAACGCTTGGAGAGTTGCTCGACCTCTTCGGCCACCACGGCGAATCCGCGTCCGGCATCACCGGCGCGGGCGGCCTGAATCGAAGCGTTCAGAGCGAGCACGCTCGTTCGATAGGCGATGTCGCCGATGAGGCGGACGATCTCACCGATCTCTTGCGACTGTTCGCCGAGCCGCTTGATGCGCTTGGCCGTCTCTTGCGACTGATCGCGAATGCTGTTCATGCCGTAAATCGTATCTCGCACCGCCTCCGCGCCCCGTTTCGCAGTCTGGAGCGACTGCTCGGCGACGGTCTTTGACTTGTTGGCGATCTCGGCCACCTGGTGCATCGAGACCGTCATCTGCTCGATCGTTTCACGCGCCGCGAGGATCTGTTGCGCCTGGCTCTCGCTCGCCTGGGCCAATTGTTCAGTTGTGGTTTGAGTCTCGTTGGCCGAGGAATCTACCTGCCGAGTAACATCCTGAACCTTACCGATAATCTGGCGAAGCTCAGCGGTCATATAGTTAAAGGCATCGGCGATCGCGCCCGTCACGTCCGACCGGACTTCGGCTTCGACTGTCAGGTCCCCCTCGGCCAGCCCCGAAACGTCATCGAGCAATTTCATAATGGAGTTTTGTAACTCCTCGCGATCTCTTCTCGACTGAATGAGGATGAGCGTTTCGTCGAGCATCTCGTTGAGGTCCGCGGTCATCTCTCCCAATTCGTCCTGAGTGACGACCGGCGCGCGCATCTCATAATGGCCGCGGCGAATCCCTTTGAAGAGATTGGTAATATGCCTGATCTGAATGGTCAGACGGCTGGCCAGAAAGAAGGCCAAACTGATCGCCACCAGAATCACGACCAGACCGAGCCCCAATTCGTAACGGACTGAAGCCTGGACCGGCGCGAGCGCCTCTTGCGACTCGATCAACGCGATGGTCGTCCATTGCAGTTGTTCCAGGACGGGAAAACCGAAACTGTGCGGGACGCGCGAATATCCGACGATGGACGGCTGAGCGTTAAAGGCGACGGCCTGCATCCAACCCGGAGCGGTCTTCTTATGAACCTCGGCGCGCAAGAGGTCATTCGGCAATTTCTGATCAGGATCCGGTTGCTTGACCGGATCGAAGAGCACCGTGCCTTCAGCATCTGCGATGACCGCGCGGCCGGTGCGGCCCAGTTTGACCGAACCAAGCAGATCCTTGATCTCTTTGACGTTGAGCGTCGAGCCCAGGACTCCGATCACTTCATTGGTATTACTGCGGACCGGAACAGCCAGATTGATGACGATCGAGCCGGCGTTCTTGTCCAGCTCCGGCTTGCTGACATAGACCGCTCCGGAACCTTCGCGATAGACCTGCTGCCACCAGCTCTCGTCCGCCTGATAAAAGTCGGGGATAAAACCGGTCGAGGCGACGTTCCCGCCGTACTTGTCGGTCAGAAAGATCAACGCGTGTTTGGGGAAACGCGATTTAAAGCCCTCCAGGACGCGGACTCCGGGGTTGATCGATTCGCTCAACACTTTGCGGATCAACGGACTCTCCGCCACGGCCGCGGGCGGGGTGCTCGTCCACTGTTTGTCCGACGCCAGCAGTTCATCGACGATCTGCTGTTCCGATCCGCGATAGGATCGATTGACCTGACGGAGCTGCCCCTGAAGATCGCTCGAAACGGCCAGCGTCTCCAAGAGGTGGATATTCTCCGACAAGGTCTGCGCAATCAAATCCGCAGTCCGCGCCGCCACTTCCTGCGAAGAGCGCCCGGTCTGTTCCAGCACTTCGTTTGCCGTGTCCCGGTTGATCAAGAACCGGGCAATCAACAACGGCAGGACGGCCATCAAGACCATCGCCAACATCAATTTGGCGGTGATACTTATCTTGTTCAATCCGAGGAGTCTCCCTAAGAGAGAATAGTTTTGACTTGGGTTAGTTGACATATTTTGATCTCCGAACACAGGGATTCACCCGATCGACGTCGGTGAGGAACTGCAGGGGCGATTTCTGTGAATTAAGAACGATGGGGCGGGGATCGAGGTTGAGGACCGGTCAATGAACGACGTCCAGAGAGCGCAAAAGCCCTTCGAGATTGAGCACATTCAACAATTCATCACCGCGCGTATAGACTCCGCGCACATAAGGAGTGAGGCCGTCTCCGACAACCGTCTCGACCACTTGAATCTGGGCGGCCGAGATATTCGCGATCCCCAGGACTTGCTCGACGATCAGCGAGGCGGTGATGTCGCCCTCGAAGGTTTGAATGACCAGTAAATTGCATGCTTCCGGACAATCTTGGCGATCGATCCCGAGCAATGCGCGAATATCAACAATCGAGACGATGTCACCATGCAGGTTGGTGACGCCAAGCACCCAGTCAGGCACGCCTGGTACCCTGGTAAAGGTCGTCAGCTCCCCAACTTCCATAACCTGGCTCATGGGCGCCGTATACTTCGTGCCGGCCAGAGAGAAGATAATATGTTTCTCCTGGCTATAGCCGGCAGCCGGCATTAAAGACCGCACCGGCTGACCTGCCGGAACCAGGGCCAGCGCCGGCTGGCCCCCGGGGACTGTCGATTCGATTTGAGGTCTTTCGACGAACGCGACCGGCTCCGGCATCTCCGGTTCGACAACCCATGGCTCCAATCGATCCGGGATCTCAAAACTCACCGGAGCGGCGGATGGAATCAGATCGAATCCGGGCAATTCCGTCGACCATTCCTGCTCGAACAGCGATTCAATCTGATCCGGCATCGGCAGTTGATCAGAGCTGGAGGTGCGATCGGCATCCCGCTTGAAGACTGGTTCCTCAGATTTCTCATCGATTGTCAGCTCCGGCGAGACGATCAGGATCTCTTTCTTGTTAACCATTTAGTTACCTCAATAGCTCATCAGGTGCAGAGGCGGGTCCGACCTCACCTGTGGTTCGATCTGCTTCGGACTATAGCTGTCTGGCAATCGCCTCCAATAACTCTTCATCCTTCCATGGCTTGGTGACGTAAGCATCGGCGCCTTGTTTCATGCCCCAGAAGCGATCGCTGGCCTGATCCCTGATTGTCAGCAAAATGACCGGCACATCTTTGGTATCCGGCGAAGATTTGAGGTCGCGGCAGACCTGAAAACCGTTCTTGCCGGGTAAGATCACATCGAGGAGCACCAGCTCCGGACGTTCCTTGCGAGCCTTCTTGATCCCCTCATCTCCGCTCGTCGCGGTAATGACGTGGTATCCCCTGGAGAGCAGGGCCGCTCTGACCATCTCCATTTGCGTCGGACTGTCTTCTATTACGAGAATTGTTCTTGCCATTATTTCCTCCAAAACTTTGCCAATACTTTGGCCAAACCATTGCCAAAACTCCGCTCAAACTCTGCCAAAACTCTGATGAAGATCTCGAAGCGCCTCAAATTTTCAGACCGGCCCCTTCAACCACGAGCCTCGTTTCCACGCTTGACGGAATGCGACGGTTGAACGTCGGTCACCGCATAGAGCAGATCTGAGACGAAGACATGATAGAGGCCCTTCCACCGATCCTGCATTGTGGGCGAATAGAAGAGGGTCTCGAAGAGGGCAAAGTGGTCCCTCAACACCAACACCAATCCTTGACATACCTGATGAAGAGAGGTCGGACTAGCAGATAAGTATCCCATTCGACTGTGGCCGGCACCGACGATCGTTTCGATCAAGAGCCGGTTATTTTCAACAGGAAGGAGATGGACGAGAGGATGGATCCGGCTCGCATCTTCCAATGACCGTAAGAGTGTGACGTCATCGTCCTTAACCGAGGGCAGGATCTCGGTCAAGGCCGCGGTCCGGTTGACCATCTCGACCAGTAACTCGAGCGCGGCCGCCGGCTGCGGCGGGTCTTGCTCCATCAACCTGATCATCAATTGTTCCAACTGTGCCACTAAAAAGATCAGCCTGTCCTCGAGTTCAAAGTCTCGCTCGACCTCCGTCATCTCTTCATAGGGCACCCCATTAATGGGCGTATACTTCGTCTCTTTATCTCTTCTCACGGCTCCCATGCTCGTCCGGTCCGTTGCGATCGTGCTGACGATCGATCACCGATTGCTCGACTACCTCTCCTCTTGCTGCTCCGAACGATGCGAGGGGTTGCAATAGCTCTCGACCGTCCTCACCAATGTCGCCGGTTCAAAAGGCTTGGTGATGTATCCCACCGCACCGGCGGTGCGCCCACGCACCTTGTCAAAAAATCCATCTTTCCCACTCAGAATAACGACCGGGACTCCCTTGGTATTGGCAGCGCTTTTGATCAGGTTGCAAATTTGATACCCATCCGTATGGGGTAAGGTAATATCAAGGAGCACCAGATCCGGGGTCAGTTCATTGAGCTTCGCCAAAGCCTCCATCACGCCATCGGCGGCGATCACGCGATGTCCGCGCCGCTCCAAGGTGACGGCGACGAGCTTACGCACCGTCGCCGAGTCGTCGATGATCAGGATCGTCCGCGGGACAACCAACGGCTTTCGCTCTTTCGGCTGAACGCCGTTCGTCTGCGACGCATTCTCCCGCCGCCAAAGCAGCCCGATCTGAGTCTTGAGGGCCTCGTCTTCAGGACGGCGACGGCTGGCCCGATGCAAATGTTTAACGGCCTCGGCGACCTGATTGAGATTCAGATATGCCAATCCCAGATAATAGTTGGCATTGAAATCCGCCTGTTGTTCGGCCTGCCGCCGGTAGCGCTCAAGAGCTTGATGAAGCGCAGCCCGGTCAGCCTCGCTGTTACCGATGATGGCCTCCAGATCAGTCAAGGTGAGAACCGCGCGGCAATGCTGACATCGCTCACTCTTCTCGGCTCCCGCTGCATCGCAGAGAGGACATCGCCAGGTACTTTTAGATAATGAATCGGCCAGCCTGATCCGCTCCAGCCATTCAACCGTTCGTTTGTTGGTGGGATTGATTGCCAGCGCTTTTTGCAACCAGGCTTCCGTCTTTGCGGACTCTCCCGAGGTAGAGGCCAGCCATAACCAAACCGCCTCGTTCCCAGGGTCTAACTCCGATGCCTCCAGCAGGTAGACCTGCGCCTCGGCCTTGTCACCCGCTTTCGCGACCTTGATCCCCTGGGTCAGAAGAACGCGGCGGAGAAATTCAAGGGCCTGCTCGTGCTGAGGCTCGATCGCCAATACGCGCCGTAAATACTCGATGGCTTGCTCACCGCTCTCGGCCAGCGAGGCGAGCCATAACCATCCAAGCGCGTTAGCGGCGTCGAGTTCGACAACGCGCGTCAACAACGATCGGGCGGAGGGCTTATCACCGGCCTTTGCGGCCGCGATCCCCTCTCGCAATAAGGTCGCTCCTGTCTGTGTCAGTGTGATGCCAAGATTACTCACGACTTTTCCTCATCAGACCAATTGCAGAAGTCTTAACCTTGTTGGATCTTACTCTGGACCAAAAGTAGCAACGACCTTTCCGTGGGGCGAGTTTATTCGATTCGTTGTCGGGGTCGGCTTATATAATGATAGGTAGCAATATCACGAATAAAGTGTGATCACTCTGTATATTTTTTTCGAGATGGTACATTCAACTAAAGAAGGTACAAATAATAGTTCTTTTGAATCAGATCGCGTCGCCGCTTCGCAGAAATGTGAGTGAAGTTTGGACATTTGAATCAGACGGCTAAGTGCCGCGGAAACTAAGTCACTTGAATTTTAGCGCGGAGCGCGCCGGAGCGTTTTGCGTCGCTCCGCGACGAGGAGCTTGAATACTTAGCCATTCGATTCAAATGTCCAAACTTCAGGAGGTCGCCGCGACGCGGCAGCTGCAGTAGCTGAGCCATGACAAATTGCTGGTCACACTCGGCTTCACCTGCACACTCTTCAACTGACAGATGGTAACAGATTGCTACTGACTGACAAATAACAATCTGCTACCATCTTTCTAACGGATAGTAACAGATTGCTATCGACTGACAAATAACAATCTATTACTATCCATCATCCAGCATGCTAACCATGCTCTTGCTCTAGCTGGTCTCTCAAAGTGCGGATGACCTTTTGGGCGGGAGCAATCTCTAACGATCTGGTGAAGGTTGCAATGGCTTGCCGATAGCATCCTTTTGCTTCGTCCCGCTGCGCCAACTTCGCGTGCAGGTCGCCGAGGCTCTGCAATGCATATCCCTTATTGTTATGGGCCGAGACATAATCCGGGGCTCGCCGCAGCGCCTCTTCATACGAAGCGATGGCTTGTTGATAAGATTCCTGTCCGACGCCGGATTGCGTCAACCTCGACTGCAAATCGCCGAGGCTTTGCAGCGCATTCCCCCGATTGTTATGCACGATGACATCGTCCGGAGCGTGGCGCAGCGCCTCTTCATACGAAGCGATGGCTTGTTGATAAGAGTTCTGCGCCTCTTCATATTGCGCCAAGATTACTTGGAGATCGCCGAGCCGCCGTAATGCCATCCCTCGGTTGTGATGGGCGGAGACATCATCGGGAACCCGGCGCAGCACCTCGTCAAAGATATCGATCGCTCGTTTATATGAGTCCTTGGCATCCGGATGATTGGACATTCCGGCTTGCAGGTCGCCGAGGCTTTGCATCGCATTCCCTTTATTGTTATGGGCGGAGACGTCATCCGGAGCACGGCGCAGCGCCTCGCGGTAAGAGGCGATCGCCTCTCGGTATGATCCTTGCGCCTCTTCATGCTGCTCCAAGCCGACTTGCAGATCGCCGAGACACTGCAGCGCGTTCCCTTTATTGTTATAAGCGATCACGTCATCAGGAGCGCGGCGCAGCGCCTCTTCATATGAGACGATGGCTTGCTGGTAGAACTCCTGGGCCTCTTCGTGCCTCGCCAATCCTGCCAATAACCCGCCGAGCCTCTGCAATGCATTGCCTTTGTTGTTATGAATCAGAACATCGTCCGGAGCATAACTCAGAGCCTCGTCGTAGGTGGTAATGGCCGATTGATATGATTCCTCTGCCTCGACGTAATGGGCCAGCTTCGACCGCACGTCGCCCAGCCTTCGCAAAGCGACCCCCTTGCTGTTGTAGGCAAAGAGGTCGCCCGGGAGGTGATGCAGCAACTGATCAAATGCCGTGACCGCCGCGAGATATGATTCCGGCGTTCCGTCGCGTTGCGAAAGCTCCGCTTGCAACTCGGCCAGCTTGCGCAATGCGATCATTTTATTGTTGGATGCCGTGGCGTCATCAGGAGCGCGGCCCAATGCCTCTTCGTAAGAGATAATCGCTTGCCGGTAGAACTCTTGCGCCTTTTCGTGCCGCCCCGCTCCGGCCTCCAGCTCGGCCATTCTCCGTAATACGATCCCCTTATTATTATGAGCAATGACATGATCCGGGGCGCAGCGCAACGCCTCTTCATAAGAGATGACCGCCTGCCGATAAAACTCTTGCGCCTCTTCGTCTTGCCCCATCTTGACCTGTTTATCGCCGAGTCTTCTGAGGACGCTCCCTCTGCTGTTCTGTGCTGCCACATCATCCGGCGCGGATTGCAGCAACTGATCAAATGCCGCGACCGCCGCGAGATATGACTCCGACGTTCCATCGCGTTGCGAAAGCTCCGCTTGCAACTCGGCCAGCTTGCGCAATGCGATCATTTTGTTGTCGGATGCCGTGGCGTCGTCCGGGGCATGGCGCAAGAGCCCTTCGCAGGAAGCAACAACCTGCCGATAGAACTCTCGCGCTTTTTCGTACTCTCCTCCTCCGAGATGACTGTCTCCCAAGATTTTCAGCACCCTCGCCTGGTTCTGATAAGCGGTCAGATAGCCCGGATCGTGCTGCAGCGCTTCTTCGTAAGAGATGACCGCCTGTCGATAGAACTCTCGCGCCGCCCCGTGCTGCGCCTGCGCGGTTTGCAAATCGCCGAGTTTTTGCAGGACGTTACCCTTATTATTGTGAGCGGAAGTGTCTGCCGGGGTCAGCCGGATGACCTCATCGTAAGCCGCCATGGCCACTTGGTACGAACGTTGAGCGTCTTCGAACTGCGACAATTGCACTCTCAAATCGCCGAGCCGCTGTAAAACATTTCCCTTATTCTGATAAGCGGCCACCCAACTCGGGTCGTAATATGTCACGTCTTCATACGAGGATCCGGCTTGCTGATACGATTCTTGCGCCTCTTTGTGCTGCATCGATCTGGCTTGTAAATCCCCCAGCCTTCGCCAGGCAACTCCTTTATTGTAATAAATAACCGCATCGTCCGGAGCGAAAGACAAGACCTGATCGTAGGCCGCAATCGCCTCTTGATAGTAACTCTCGGCCTCTTCAATATTCCCCGCATCCGCCTGCAGTTCGCCCAGTTTTTGGAGCGCGCTTCCTTTATTATTGAGAGCGGAGACGCTGTGCGGCGCGGAGAGGAGCGCTCCGTTGAACGAAACGACCGCCTCTTGATAGTTAATGCGGGCACTTTCGTAATCGGAAAGCTGGACACGGTAATGCCCTTCTTGAGCGAAGATCAGTCCACGGTCGAAGTCATGAGGAACCGAAAGCTGATGTCGAATTTCGATGAGCGCACGGCACAGATCGGCTCTCCGCAGCTTTAAAGCCTCCTCCATCTGATCGACCCACAGATTCACGCCTTTGATCGAGTCGAGCTGATTGATGTGATAGATCATCTCAGCAACGGCAAAGACGTCACCGGCCTCACCGATGGTCTGGTAATGTTCCGCTAAAATCTGATGCGCTTCCAAAACGGTCGCATCTTTCCGTTTCAGAATGAGCCGCCTGACCACGTCGTGAATGCGATACCACCCCTCGAAGCGTTGCTCGGCGCTCCAGACAAAGGAGAAGTGCCTTAAACAATTAAAGGTCTTTTTTGTGGGATTGAGTTTGAGCCCCTGCATGAGGCTGACATACAGATTCCAGTCGAAAGATCGACAGACGCTGAGAACGGTGATGGCGCCGCCCGTCGATTTATCCACATATTGGCGGAGACGACCGATCAATTCCTGACATCTGTCGGCAGCATCCGTTAACTCAAGAAACAGATCGGGTGTGACCGGTCTGCCCATGCGCTGCGCGGCAACAACGAGATCGACGCACAATCCAAGGTAAAATGGATAGATCTCGTTCGGGCCGACCTCTGCGTAAGAGAGAATGGCCTCTCTCATCTCGGGATTGCCGATGCCCACCTTATTGAGATAGTTCCCGGCATCGGAGAGCGAGAGATTCCCGACTCTCTGAAAATCTACCTGCTGAGCCGCGATCGTTTCGCCGGTCTGCTCGGACCAGGGCGGCTCTTCACGTCCTGCGATCACAGCCACGATTCCACCCTTCAGATCCAGCGCTGAGAGTAGACTTCTTAGCCATTCAGATCCGATTAAGAGCCTTTCGTCAGAGCACCGTCTGTCATCCGCGTCCCAGGAAGCCTCACCAATATCAAAGAAGAGCGCTAAGCACTGAGGCAGATCTTGAATGGCGACCGCAGCATTGAGGTCAGTGGCAAAAAGGCGCGGCAAAATTTCATATAGTTTGGATTCGGCATCTATTTTGGTGAGAAGATCGATCTGCTCCGGATCGATCTTGCTGCGCTCCTGATAGAGGACGAACCAATCGCGCAGCCATGTCTGGTAAAGGTTCAATAATGATTCCGCGACGCCGCCCTCTCTCCTCTCAAGAACCAGCTTGACGATCTCTCTAATGAGGCTCATTCCCGCTTGCGGAAACAGACCTTTGATCGCGTCGGGAAAAAGGCGGCCGGTCCGATGAAGAGATAAGACACAGGCAAAATCGTAGAGCGGAAACGAGATAACGCTTGGAGATAGATCCCGGCGCATCTTCAAGAGCGCCGAAAATGCATCTTGCGGCCGGTAATCGCTGTGCTGCGTCACCCCAAAATCGATCAGCGTCGATGGCACATCACAACCTCTGCCCGCCTCGATCAGACTGACAATGAAATCATCGCCTTGCAGGCCATTGAGATCTCGCCAGATCTCGTTTTCAAAACGCTTACAACAGTTCTCTTTGAGAAACCTCAAAATGGACGTCTTTCCTGTACCTTCGTCGCCATATAAATAAAGAATTCTTCCTCTTGCTGAATCGCCATTCAAGTAACTAGCGAAATGCCTGATCAACCCTTCCCGATTAGTGACATGCCGCAGTGCTCGTCCTGCCTCTGTAACATTTTCGTCTTGTAAGATCTTGCTCGAAATTAACATAGAAACACAGAAATATACGTTACCTGGCTGTGGTGATCGTTAGATCCCGCCATCCTAGCTCAGATTGTATTACCTATTCAGCCGATATTGTCATGATGCAGGTAAGATACCGGTTGGGCAAACTTCTCTTATAGCTCTTAACTCCGATTGGCTTCAAAGAGGTTAGGGACTTAACCTTGCATTTAACGGTTATCTTTGGAGGGGCACACTACGGGGAACTACAACTCGGCCAACCTGCCGAGCACATTCGGGCACATTGTATATCTCAAGATCAAACTTATTCCGCAACAAACACCGATCACACACCGATCAACACACCGATCAACACACCGATCAACACACCGATCAACACCAACAAATACTGATCAACACCAAATACCGCCAGTGTTCTGCGCTTCGAGACAAACTCTCCCACCGGCCCGCAAAGCTTCAACTAAGGGGGGTCGGACTGTCTGTTTCGACGTAAGGGTCGGCTTATATCACTAAAGTAGCAAAACAGCGGATAAAGTATGCTCATTCGACTTATTTTTTTCAGTCCACTGGTGATCGGACTGAGCGCAGGAAAAAAGCGCGAAAAAAGCGGCATTAGAACAATTTCGAGATGAACGCACGATTCATGACCGATGAGGCGGCGTAGTGACCAGCAGAAACTCTCTGCTGATCGCTTCACCATCATTCTGGGCAGCTTGGCCTAGCTTGGCCTAGCAGCGGAGAAACTCTGCGCTCATTTGATTATTTCCTTTGTCTTAGTTGACCGGTAACAACATCAATTTGAAATATGATTAACAAGTATTCTAAAAATAGTTGAAAGTATAGCAGTAACAGTTTATGATGCTTGGCGAAGTTTGAAATAGCAGCTAATAAAGAGTAATAAAAAGATTGTTATTCACATGGTACCCCGTTGCTGATTTGTTGAAATCTTTGAGGAATGGGGATTTATGTAATAATGCCCACATCAGCAGTAGCCCGACTGCCAGGGCGCCAGCATTAAGTTAAGAAAAATAAGTTAAGAAAATAAGCCTGAGAAGAAAATCGGCGAAAACGCTCAGATCGAACACCGGAATTTTTCGCGTGTCTACATATTCGTGTCTTTTGCGGAGGCTCGTGGTCTCTTCGACGATGCTAACTTAATGCCATCACAGATCTAAAATGGAGAATTGGGGAGAGCATAGGAAACAAGCGAAAATAACGAAACAGACGAAAGACCGCTGATAATTTCGTCTGTTTCGTTATTTTCGCTTGTTTCCTATCCTTTCCCTGATCGCCTGAATGGTTAAACCAGATTACAAGCCAGCTCATAAATGCGCTTGGGCTCTTGCGAAACCAAGATTTACGGGTTCGCCGGTTCGCCGGTTAGTAAGGATCCGGTTAGTAAGGATCCGGTTAGTAAGGATATTGACGAGATGGCTTGTCATTTCACCCACCAGATAAATTTATGTCAAAGGAGGCGCCAGCATGGCAGCAGAAGCCGTTCCCCACGGTCGAGTGACTCAAAAAGCACCGGCTGTCAGTGAAGTGCATATTGTGTGGATTACCGCGGGTTTAGGATGTGACGGAGACTCAGTCGCCGTTACCGCCGCGACCCAACCGAGCATCGAGGACATTCTCTTGGGAGCGATCCCGGGGTTGCCCAAAGTGCATCTGCATAATCCGGTTCTGGCTTATGAAGTCGGAGATGATTTCATGCAGCATTGGTACCGGGCAGAGATGGGCGAGCTCGATCCATTCGTCCTGGTTGTTGAAGGTTCCATTCCGAATGAGAAGATCAAGAATGAAGGTTACTGGGCGGCGCTCGGAACGGACGAGGCGACGGGTCAACCGATCCCGACGACGGAATGGATCAGCCGTTTAGCGCCCAAGGCCCTGGCCGTAGTCGCGATCGGCACCTGTGCGACCTACGGCGGGATTCATGCGATGGAAGGCAATCCGACCGGTTGTATGGGCCTCGCCGATTATCTCGGCTGGGACTGGAGGTCGAAAGCCGGGATCCCGATCGTCAACGTCCCCGGATGTCCGGTCCATCCGGACAATTTCATGGAGACAGTGCTCTATCTTCTATATATGGCAGCCGGCTTGGCGCCGATGATCGAACTCGACGAGGCGTTGAGGCCGCTCTGGCTCTTCGGCAATACCGTCCACGATGGTTGTGACCGGGCAGGTTACTATGAAGAAGGTAACTTCGCCGAAGAATATGGCTCGCCCAAATGCATCGTCAAGCTGGGCTGCTGGGGACCGGTGGTCAATTGTAATGTCCCCAAGCGCGGTTGGATCAGCGGCATCGGCGGTTGTCCGAATGTCGGCGGGATCTGCATCGGCTGTACGATGCCCGGATTTCCGGACAAGTTCATGCCGTTTATGGATGAACCGCCCGGCGCCAAGCTCTCATCCACGACGCTCAGTGTTTATGGCAAAGCCATCAATGCGCTCCGCAAGATGACCAACAGCACTCTCAACAAAGAACCGAAGTGGCGGCATGCGCGGCCTGAGCTCACCACCGGGTACCGTCCGAAAAACTATTGAAGAAGAAAGGAGCACACGATGCCAGTTGAAACAGAGAGACAAAGTAAGATTTCGGCGCCGACCAAGAAACTGGTCGAAATGAACTGGGATCCGATCACACGGATCGTCGGCAGTCTGGGGATCTATACCAAGATCGATTTTGAAAACAGAGAGGTGGCGGAATGTCACAGCACCTCATCGATCTTTCGCGGTTACAGTATCTTTATGAAAGGCAAGGATCCGCGTGACGCGCATTTCATCACGAGCCGGATTTGCGGCATCTGCGGCGACAATCATGCGACCTGTGCCACCTATGCGCAGAACATGGCATTCGGGATCCACCCGCCGGCCATGGGCGAATGGATCGTCAATCTCGGGGAAGCGGCGGAATACATGTTCGACCATAATATCTTTCAGGATAATCTGGTCGGCGTGGACTTCTGCGAACAGATGGTGAGAGAGACCAATCCCAGCGTCTGGGAGAAGGCGAAGAAGAAGGAAGCTCCGAACTACAAGCTTCATGGTTATCGCACGATCAGCGAGATCATGACGGCGCTCAACCCCTTCACCGGCAGCTTCTATCGCGAGGCGCTCCAGATGAGCCGGATGACGCGCGAGATGTTCTGCTTGATGGAGGGCAAACACGTCCATCCGTCAACCCTCTATCCGGGCGGAGTCGGCACGGTGCCGACGATTCAACTCTTCACCGATTATCTCGTCCGGCTGATGAAGTATGTCGAATTCATGAAGAAGGTCGTGCCGTTGCACGACGACCTCTTCGATTTCTTTTATGAAGCGTTGCCCGGCTATGAGAAGGTCGGGGAGCGGAGGGTCCTGCTCGCCTGCTGGGGATCATTCAACAATCCCGATGTCTGCGATTACACCTACAAGCGAATGAGCGAGTGGGGAAAGGCGATGTATGTCACGCCGGGTGTGGTGGTCGATGGCGAACTGGTCACCAACGACCTGACCAAGATCAATTTGAACATTCGCATTCTGCTCGGCAGTTCCTATTACGACGACTGGGAGAACGGGGAGATCTTCGTCAAGAACGACCCGCTCGGGAACCCGGTCGATCAAAGGCATCCGTGGAATCAGACGACGATTCCCAAGCCGCAGAAACGGAACTTCAACGGCAAATACACCTGGGTCATGTCGCCGCGTTGGTATGATGCGCGCACCGGCGATCATCTGGCGCTGGACACCGGCGGCGGGCCGATCGCCCGTTTGTGGTCGACAGCCCTGAGCGGGCTGGTCGATATCGGGTATATCAAGGCGACGGGCGACAGCGTCAAGATCTATTTGCCGAAGACGGCCACGTTGCCCGAGGTCGAGTTCGAATGGAAGGTTCCGAAGTGGTCGAATGCGATCGAGCGCGACCGCGCCAGGACCTATTTTCAGGCGTATGCGGCTGCTTGCGGACTCTACTTCGTCGAACAAGCGATGGCTGAACTGCATGCGGGCCGAACCAAGACCTGGACCGATTTCAAGGTTCCCGACGAAGCGATCGGTTGCGGATTTCACGAAGCAGTCCGTGGGGTGCTCTCGCACCACGTCGTGATTCGCGGCGGCAAGATCGCCAATTATCATCCATACCCGCCGACGCCGTGGAACGCCAATCCCCGCGACATCTACGGGACGCCCGGCCCCTATGAAGATGCGGTCCAGAACACGCCGATCTTCGAAGAGAATGGGCCGGACAATTTCAAGGGCATCGATATCATGCGGGCCGTCCGCAGTTTCGATCCCTGTCTCCCCTGCGGCGTTCACATGTATCTGGGCAACGGCAAGGTGCTGGAACAACGCCATTCCCCCATGTTCGGTTTGATGACGTGACCCGGGCGCGCAAGCACTGAGTCTTGAGAAACGAGATCTAAGAGAGAAAGCGCCGCAAGTAAAAATGGCGAAGAGGACGAAAGAGGCGAGAGATCGCCGGCGCTCGTCCGTTGCGCCTTCTCTCTTGGATTCCCGCGATGCCGGGCCGCTTGAAGTCATGGGACTTGAATCCATCGCATCCGGCGAAAACGTCAGAACCCGATCAATCACAATTATGTCGCAAACAATTGAACATTCCGGCAAAACGGAATTTCGGCGGAGGCTTCAGAAGGTCGAAGAGCTGGTCAATCAGGTCGAGGCCACTGTCGATCCAAAGGCGCGGGCCGGCGCCATCGAGCTGGTCCAAACGATGATGGACCTGCACGGCACGGGCATCGAGCGCATCATGGAGCTCGTCTTTGAGGCAGGCCCGGCGGGCCGCGCCATCATCGATCGCTTTGCGAGCGACGAGATCGTGTCGAGTCTGCTCTTGCTTTACGGATTGCATCCGCTTCCATTCGAGGCGCGCGTCCTGCAGGCGCTCGACAAGGTCCGGCCTGACCTGCGCTCGCACGGTGGTGATGTCGAACTGGTGGGGATCGAAGAGACTTCGATCCGGCTGCGCTTGCACGGCAATTGTCACGGTTGTGCGTCTTCCGCCATGACGCTCAAACTGGCGATTGAAGAAGCGATCTATGACGCCGCACCCGATCTGACCGGTCTTGAAGTTGAAGGCGTCGTCGAACAGCCGCCGCCATCGGGTTTGATCCAGATCGAGAGACTGCCCGCTCGAAAGGCCCAGACAACGCCATTAACGCATAATTAAATTATGAATGCCATCAGACCGCCGGAACCAAACAGCGCATTCGCCGCACTGCGGCGTTTGACGCGCCAGAGAGCGCCGATCGAAAAGTGTGAGTTATGTGCCACGGCGCTGGCCGCCGCTCATCAGCACTTGATCGAGATTGCCGGCCGGAGGCTGGTCTGTGCCTGTCAGGCCTGCGCGATCCTGTTCAGTAATCAGAGCAGTGAGGGCGGTGCCAGGTACCGGCGCATCCCCGATCGCGTGCTTGAATTGTCCGATTTTCAATTGGCCGACGAGCAATGGGAGCGGCTTTCGATCCCGATCAATCTGGCGTTCTTCTTTTACAACTCCGCCACGGGAAAGACGGTGGCGCTCTATCCCAGCCCCGCCGGCCCAATGGAATCGCTCCTCACTTTGGAAGCCTGGGAAGAGATCGTGCAACAAAATCCCGTTCTCAGGAGGATGGAGCCGGATGTCGAGGCGCTGCTTGTCAAGCGGATCGATTGGACGCAGGATCAGAATCAGTACTACATCATTCCGATCGATGAGTGTTACAAATTGGTGGGAATCATTCGATCACAATGGCGTGGTCTCTCCGGCGGCAGTGAAGTCTTGAAAGAGATCTCGCGCTTCTTTATCGATCTGCGGCGGCGCGCGGAGAGAGCGGGAGAAACGATCAATGCCTGATCTGGAGTTCCAGGTAGCAGGAGCCGAACCGCAGCTTTATGCCGCTTCGCCGCTCTTGATCTTCAAACTCGCGATCGCCAACGCGAAGGCGGAGGAAGAGATCCAAACGATCATGCTCCACTGCCAGATTCAGATCGATGCGACTCGGCGCCGTTATCTGCCGCAAGAGCAAGAGCGATTAATGGACCTCTTCGGCGAGCCCGAGCGGTGGGACCAGACGCTGCGTCCCATGCTGTGGACGCATGCCGAGACGGTGGTCAGACCGTTTGTGGCCCGGACCACGGTCGATTTGCCGGTGCCCTGCACCTTTGATTTCAATATCGCCGCGACCAAGTATTTCGCGGGGCTGGAGAGCGGAGAGGCGCCGCTGGTCTTGCAATTCAGCGGCACCATCTTCTATGCGGCCGAGAATGGCGCGCTGCAAGCAGTCCAGATTCCATGGAGTAAAGAGGTCAGATACCGGTTTCCGATCGCCACCTGGCAGAAGATGATGGACCTCTACTATCCGAACAGCGCCTGGCTCTCTTTGCGTCGAGATGTCTTTGACCGGCTCTATCTTTACAAGGTTCGGCACGGGCTGCCGACCTGGGAACAAACATTGGAGAGGCTTTTACCGGATGACCACTAAGCGAGAAGAGCGCGCGAGAGACCGGACCATGAATATTGCGCGCGTCGATCAGATCGCCGATGCGGTGCTCTTCGAGGGCTATATTCTCTATCCTTATCGACCATCGGCGGTCAAGAACCAGCAGCGTTTCAATTTCGGCGTGCTCGTTCCACGGCCCTCCGGACCGGCGCACGACGGCGTTGGATCCTGGTCGATGCAGACGGAATGTCTGGTCATCGGATCGGCAGAGACCCGCGTTGAAGTGAGAGTGCGTTTTCTGCATCCGATCATGCGCGAAGTCCGAGAATTGATTGCGGCTGAGATCGGCCAGGAGGCGCCGGCAGTGGTTGATGAGGCGCGCTTTCGCCCCGTCCAGTCGCTGGAGGTCGGCGGAGAGCTCTTTCAGACCTGGCAAGAAACGATGGAGCGCTCTCTGAGAGCGCCGATTCTGACGATCCGGCAATTGCTCGCCGAACCCCGAGAGCTGGAATTCTCGTTTCCGGCGGATCAGAAGCTGGAGCCGTTGCGGGATGAGGAAGGCCGGATCAAGGGATCGATTGTCCGCAAGCAACAAGCGCTGAGAGGAGCGTACCAGCTGCGGATTGAGGATTGTGAGCCGGCCGATCGATCGTCCGGGGACGCAGCGTCTCTCCGGCTTTATAAGCTTAATGTCCGGATCTCGAATCTGACACCGTTCGTCGCCGGGGATCGAGCGGCTTACGATCGAGCGGCTCACGATCGAGGGTTAATGCATTCGATGGTCTCGACTCATACCATCCTCGGCGTCCGGGATGGCGAATTCGTTTCGCTGCTCGACACTCCCGACGAGTTCCGCCAAGCCGCGAATGGCTGTCAAAACATCGGGACCTGGCCGGTGCTGGTCGGCGAACCGGGAGAGAAAGAGACGATGCTCTCTTCGCCGATCATTCTCTATGACTATCCGCAGATCGCGCCGGAGAGCGCGGGCAATCTCTTTGATGGAACGGAGATCGATGAAATCCTGACGCTCCGCATTCTGGCCTTGACCGATCAGGAGAAACGCGAGATGAGATCCGTGGACGAGCGCGCGCGCCAGATCCTGGAACGCACCGAGGCGCTCACGCCGGAACATTTGATGAAGTTGCACGGCGCGGTCCGCGGCCTGCGGTCGATCGAGGATGAACCGTCATGAACGAATGGGAATGGCATCTGTTGGAAGACCATCCATCACTGGAACAGATCATCGTCGCCGGTGTCGAGTTGAGACGCGGCGATCGAGTGCGGCTGCGTCCCAAAGCAGGAGGCGACATCATCGACCTCGCGCTGTCCGGCCGGACGGCGACGATTGAAGCGATTGAGCAAGATTATGAAGGGAAATTTCAGATCGCGGTTGTGCTCGACGATGATCCGGGCAGGGATCTCGGGCTGCTCCGGCAACCCGGCCACCGCTTCTTCTTCTCACCAGAAGAGGTTGAAGCGATGGCGCCCGGCGAACAGCCTCCGGCAGAATCTGAAAGAGATTGAGGATGACTCAACAATGCGTTCTGGTTGCGTGTATCGGCAATATCTTTCGCGGCGATGATGCATTCGGCGTCGAGGTGGCGAAACGGTTGATCGTTCGAGATCTGCCTGAAGAGGTGCGGGTGGTCGATTTCGGCATTCGCGGTCTCGATCTGGCTTTCGCGCTCCTGGACGGGGCCGATTTGACGATCTTCGTCGATGCGGCGTCGCGCGGCGGGGCGCCCGGCACGATCTACACGATCGAACCTGATTTGAACGAGCTGTGGTCATCGGACGCGCCGGTGGTGATTGAGACTCACGAGCTGCATCCTTTGAATGTCCTGAGAATGGTCAAGTCAATGGGCGGAGAGTTCAACCGGATCCTGCTCGTCGGCTGTGAACCGGCGACCCTCGGTTCGGATGAAGACGGAGAGATCGGGCTCAGCGAACCGGTGAGGGCCGCCGTTGACGAAGCGATCGAAGTGATCGAATCGATCGTCACGAAATTTCTCAACCAAAATGCAACACCCGGGTTAACGCCAACTTAAAATAAGGAGAGTAAAGATGAATCATCAAGAGCAAAACGGATCCTCTGAGACTCGAGACATGCTTTATTTCGCCGGCGGTTTGGCGCTCATCGTACTGGGAACGGGAATGATCTTTTCACACCCGGCAATTCGGCGGGCCGTGACCGCGGGACTATCCGGCGTGCTGCCCGACCTCCAGGAAAAATTCGGGTCGGATCTGACTTCACTGACGCCCGATATTCAGCGATATATGAAAATCAGATCCATGTGACCAAAGTCGATCAGAGTTCGAAATCCTCTGACCCTTCCGATACCGTAATGTCTTGAGCAGAGCATGATGGAAAACGGAGAGAAAAAGACAGCGGTTTGGACGAGCGCAGATGAGGCCCCGACAGTTCATTATCAACTCGACCCCTTGCAGAGCAAGTTTACGGTCCAGGCGTTTGCCACGGGGCTCTTATCCGGCTTCGGCCATAACCCGACGATTGCCATTCGGGACTTCAGCGGTGATGCGCAATTTGTGCCCGGCACATTTGCCAACGCATCCTTGAACCTGGTCATCAAGACCACCTCGCTGACGGTCATCAATGAGCTCAAAGAGAAAGATCGCCAGGAGATCGAAGAGGTCATGCATCGAGACGTCCTTGAGACCTCCCATTATCCTCAGATCGTTTTCGAGAGCACCAATGTCACCGCGACCAAAATCAACGGTGAACAGTATAAAACCCGAATCATCGGCGATCTGACTTTGCATGGAGTCACCCGGCAGAATCTCTGGCTTTACGCTTACCTCAAGGTAGACGAAGAGAGTCTCTGCGCCCAGGGTGAATTCATGCTGAGGCAGGTCGATTTCAAAATAAAACCGGTCTCCGTCGCCGGCGGGACCCTGAGGTTGAAAAATGAGCTGAAGTTCTCCTTTAATATCATCGCTCAACGAGCCGGATGAGATGGAGTTCAGCGAAAACAGACGAGACACCTCCCCGAGTTATTAAAAACGGTTGGACCCAAGCCTGGCCGATCGGAGAGGTGCGACATTTATCGGCAACAGTGTCCAAATGGTCATGAGTTCGATTGAGAAGATCGATGCTCACAGAGAGAGGAGGGCGGTGCACGAGCTTTCCATAGCGCTTAGTATTATCGAGATGGCGACCGCAGAGGCAGAGCGGAGAGGCGGAGCCAAGGTTGATGGCGTGTATCTCAAACTCGGAGCCCTCTCAGGAGTGGTGAAAGACGCGCTACTCTTCTCATATGAGATCGCTTGCGAAGGTACGCTGCTGGAGGGTTCGCGCCTCTTGATCGAAGAAGTTCCGGTTGAGGTCTATTGCCCGGTCTGTCAGACTGAGCATGCGCTCGCCTCCATTTTACAGTTCATCTGTCCGGTATGTGGTTCGCCCACGCCCCAGATCGTACAAGGTAACGAATTAGAAGTTGTCGCATTGGAGATCGAAGAATGAATACGCCACGATTGGTCCAAGTCAGAGAGAAGGTGTTGAAGCAGAACGACCTGATCGCCCGCGAACTCCGTCAAAGATTTCGCGAGGCCAAGGTTCTGACGGTCAGTCTGGTGTCGAGCCCCGGCGCCGGCAAAACGACATTTCTGGAAAAGACGTTGTCGTTGTTACGACCGCAGTATCGAGTCGCGGCGCTCGTCGGCGATCTGGCGACAGACAATGACGCCGCCCGGCTCAAACGGACGGAAGCCCCGGTCAGACAGATCATCACCGGGACGGTCTGCCATCTTGAAGCGCTCATGGTCGAGCGCGCCCTGGAGGGATGGGACCTCAATAACCTCGATTGTCTGTTTATTGAAAACGTCGGCAATCTCGTCTGCCCTTCGAGCTACGATCTTGGTGAAGAGTTGCGCCTGGTCTTGATGTCAGTGACCGAAGGCGAGGACAAACCGCTCAAATATCCAACGATCTTCAACTCGGCGGACATTGCCGTTATCACCAAGATCGACCTGGCAGCCGCTGTCGAATTCGATGCCGATGCCGCGCATCGCAACATTCAATCAGTGCGTCCGGGGATGAAGGTGCTTCACGTCTCGTCGAAGACCGGAGAAGGTCTGGACGAGTGGATGCAATTACTGAAATCAAAATCCAGCCCCTCATGATAGGTTCAGATGGAGAAGCGAACTCAAATCCTGGTGCGTGGCATCGTGCAAGGGGTAGGTTTCCGCCCTTATATCTTCTCGCTCGCCAGCCGGCGCGCGCTCAGAGGCCGGGTCTTCAACAATTCGGCCGGTGTGCTGATCGATGTCGAGGGAGAACCGACCGCCATCGAACAGTTCATCAAAGAGATCGAGTCGAATCCTCCTCCGCTCGCCCTGATCGAATCGGTCGAGCGCCGCGATCATCCGGCGCCGGCAAATTTCCACGATTTCCGCATCGTCGAGAGCGACAAGAGCGGTGTCAAAGCCGCTCCGATCTCGGTCGATCTCGCCACATGCGCCCATTGCCTGCGAGAGGTCTTCAACCCCGCCGATCGGCGCTACCGATATCCGTTCATCAACTGCACCAACTGCGGCCCGCGCTTTACGATCATCGAAGCCATTCCTTATGACCGCGCGCGGACCACAATGCGCGACTTCGAGATGTGCGATCAATGCCGCGCCGAATATGATAATCCGCTCGACCGGCGATTCCATGCCGAGGCCACGGCCTGCCCTCGTTGCGGACCGCGGCTTTTTCTCAAAGATGCGCGAGGAGGCGAGATCAAGCCGAGTCCCCGGGAAGACCTCATCGGCGTCGTCCAGAAGCTCTTGTTGAACGGCATGATTGTAGCGATCAAAGGGCTCGGCGGATTTCATCTCGCCTGTGATGCGACCAATACGCAAACGGTCGAGCGTTTGCGACGGCAGAAATATCGCGAAGATAAACCTTTCGCGTTGATGGCCGATGCGGTCGAGATCATCAAAAAGTATTGCCTCATCAGCGAGGCCGAAGAAGATTTACTGCGTTCGGCCTCGCGCCCAATCGTCTTGTTGATCCGGAGACCTGATGTTCTGATCCCTCGCGCGATCGCGCCGGGAGTGAAGACGGTCGGGTTCATGCTGCCCTACACGCCACTGCATCACCTGCTCTGCGCAGGTCTGAACCGGCCGCTCGTCATGACAAGCGGCAACGTCTCCGATGAACCGATCTCCTACCGCGATGACGATGCCGAACGGCGGTTACACCAGATCGCCGACTATTTTCTGCTCCACAACCGGCGCATCCACATGCGCACCGACGATTCGGTGACGCGCTCGTTCGAGGGCCGCGAGATGATCTCTCGACGATCTCGCGGCTATGCCCCGGCGCCGATCAAAACGGCCTTCAAATTCCGCCGGCAGGTTCTCGCTTGCGGCGCCGAGCTGAAGAATACCTTCTGTCTGGCTCGCGATCATTATGCCTTCGTCAGCCATCACATCGGCGACCTCGAAAACCTCGAAACGATGCGTTCATTCAGCGACGGGATCGAGCATTTCAAGCGTCTCTACCAGATCGAGCCGGAGGTCGTCGCCTACGACCTGCATCCCGAATATCTCTCGACCAAGCATGCCCTCGCGCTCGACGAGATCGAGACCAAGATCGGCATCCAGCACCACCACGCGCATATCGCCAGTTGTATGGTCGATAATCTGATCGACGGACCGGTGATCGGCGTGGCGATGGACGGTCTGGGATTGGGGACGGACGGGCGATGGTGGGGATGCGAATTTTTCATCGCCGATTTTGCCCACGCCGAGCGGATCGTGCATCTCGACTATATCCCGTTACCCGGCGGCGCAAAGGCGATCAAGGAACCCTGGCGGATGGCCGCCGCCTACTTGCATCGCGCCTTTGGCGATGAATTTCTGCAATTGGAGCTGCCCTTCGTTCAAAATCTGAATCGAGACTCGTGGAGCACGCTTCGCGGAATGATCAAGGCCGGCATCAACAGTCCACAGACATCGAGCATGGGCCGGCTCTTCGATGCCCTCTCGAGTCTCTTGTCCCTCAGACATACGGTCAACTACGAAGGCCAGGCCGCGATCGAGTTGGAGACGATCGCCGATCAGCTCGTCACCGAGGCTTATGAATTCGAGGTCGCCTACAACGCGCACCTCATTCGAGCCGAGATCGTCATTCAACAGGCTGTGGTAGATTTGCTCAGCGGACGTTCGGCG
>Ga0081539_10001980_pt1 | contig 31166 bp, 38 predicted proteins | sample TabmetS4T2R2_FD_71023 | JGI IMG/M metagenome (GOLD analysis project Ga0081539, IMG submission 71023) | Tabebuia heterophylla rhizosphere microbial communities from the University of Puerto Rico - S4T2R2 | ecosystem: Host-associated > Plants > Roots > Rhizosphere ... | reverse complement strand
CGCCGTGCAGCGCCGCTACTACTCCAAGGCCGCGCTGCGTCAGACCGAGCTCAACATGCGCGCCAGCGACGGGCTGATCGTCTCGACCGAGTTCCTCGCGCAGCGCTACCGCAGGGAGAACCCGAACGTCTGGGTCTGCCGCAACGGCCTCGACCTCGGCCGCTACGCGCTCACGCCGCCGCGCGACGGCGAGCACGTGACGATCGGCTGGTCGGGCGGCAGCGGCCACAAGGAGGCGACCGCCTCCTGGACGCCAGCCGTCGCCCGGGTGATGGAGCAGCGCGACAACGTGCGCTTCATGAGCGTCGGCGAGCGCTTCGCCGACGCCCTCGTGCCGCGCTTCGGCCCCGAGCGCGCGGTCAGCGTGCCGTTCTCCGAGCTCGACTCCTACCCGGCCGCACTCGCCAACTTCGACATCGCGATCGCGCCCGCCGGCGTCGGCAACTTCCACCGCGCCAAGAGCGACCTGCGCTGGCTGGAGGCGAGCGCGGTGGGGCTGCCCACCGTCGGCGACCCGCTCGTCTACGGCGACATCGAGCACGGCGTGACGGGCCTGCACGCGAGCAGCGGCGAGGAGGCCGAGCCGCACCTGCTGCGCCTGGTCGACGACGCCGAGCTGCGCCACCGGATCGGCGACGCCGCCCGCGCGCACCTGCTCGAGCACCGGACGATGCAGGCGATGGCCCCGCAGTGGGCGCGCGCGCTCACCGAGGCCGCGGACCTGCGCGCCCAGCCCGCCGCCGCCTGATCGATGGCCGGTACGCCGACAGTCTCGGTCGTCATCACGGCCTACAACCAGGAGCGCTACCTCGGCCGCGCAATCGACAGCGTCTTCGCGCAGGACTATCCGACCGACGGGCTCGAGGTGATCGTCGTCGACGACGGCTCGACCGACGGCACCGCCGCCGTCGCCGCGTCCTACGGCGATCGCATCCGCTACGTGCACCAGCCCAACGGCGGGCACCTCGCCGCCTACGACCGCGGCATCGGCGAGACCACCGGCGACTACATCGCGCTGCTCGACGGCGACGACGAGTGGCTCCCGCACAAGGTCTCGGCCCAGGTGGCGCTGCTCGAGGCGCGCCCCGAGGTCGGCCTCGTCCACGGCGACATGCGCCTCGTGGACGCCGCCGACCGCGTGATCGCGGAGTCGCTGTTCGCCGACCGCGGGATGACCGAGGTGGAGGGCGACCTGCTCGGCGTGCTCATGCGCCGCAACACGGTCACCACGACCCTGATGGTCCGCGGCTCCCTGCGCGAGCGCTTCCACCCGATCCCCTCGTGGGGTCGCGCGCAGGACTGGTGGATCGCCCTGCGCGTCGCCGAGGTGGCCGAGATCGGCTGTCTGCACGAGCCGGTCGCCGACTACCGCCAGCATGCGACGAACATGAACAACGGCCGCAGGGGCCGCGATCGCGCCGAGCTGCTGCGCCGCGAACTCCCGCTGCGACGCTGGCTGCTGACCAACGCGGCCGAGGGGCGCCTCGGCGGCGACGACCTGGCGGCCGCGCTGGCCACCTTCGAGACCGTCGTCGAGCGTGCCTCCGAGCAGCTCGGGGCCAGCCGCCGCGAGCTCGTCCCCGTCGACCGCGAGGCAGCCGAGGAGCGGCTCGTGCGGTCCCGCGCCGCGGACGATCCGGACGAGGCCGCCCGCCACCTCGTCGCCGCGCTCGCGCACGACCCGTGGAACGCGCTGGCCCGTCGCGAGCTCGTGGCCGCCGGCCGTCGCGGCGGCTGGATCGCCGCGCCCGGCGCCGCCGCCGGCAACGCGCCCGCCGTGGTCGCCGAGCGGCCCCGCATCGAGGGCGCACGCAGCTTCGTCACGCTCGCCGGCGCCGCCGAGCTGGGCGCGCGGCCGGAGCTGCTGGCCGCCTACGCCCAGGTCTTCTCCGCCGCCGACGACGCCACGCTGGTCATCCGGCTCGGCGCGGACCCCGAGGCGCTCGCCGCGCTCGAGGCCGCCGTCGCCGCCGCCGGGCTCGACGGCGAGGACGCCGCGGACCTGCTCGCGGTGCCCGCCGAGGGCCCGGCCGCGCTGTCGCTGGCAGCGCTCGCGCCCTCGGTCGACGCGGTGCTCTCGGGCGCCCTCCCGGACGGCCCGCTCGCCGCGCTGCCGTGCGTCGCCGCCGACGGCGTGGCCGCCCTGGGCGCGCTCGCCCGCGGCGAGGGCGAGACGTGGTGCATCAACATCGGCGCGCCGCACTGGTGGTCCGCCCGCACGTGGGGCGACCTGCACTACGCCCGCGCGCTCCAGCAGGAGCTCGCCCGCCGCGGCCGCCCGTGCGCCATCCACGTGATCGACCAGTGGGCGCAGTCGCGCGACGAGCGCTTCGACATCGTCCTGCACCTCAAGGGCCTGACCGCCTACGACCCGAACCCCGCGCAGGTCAACCTGCTCTGGAGCATCAGCCACCCCGAGAAGCTCGGCGCCGAGGAGTGCGAGCGCTACGACGCCGTGCTCGTCGCCTCGGAGGCGTTCGCGGCCACGCTGCGCGAGCGCGTCGGCGTGCCGATCGCGGTGCTCGAGCAGGCGACCGACCCGGAGGTCTTCTTCCCGGAGGCCGACCCCGCGCACGCGCGCGACCTCGTCTTCGTCGGCAACTCGCGCAAGGTGCTGCGCCGCACGCTCGCCGCGCTGCTCCCGACCGAGCACGACCTCGCGGTCTGGGGCGGCGACTGGGACGGCCTGATCGACACCCGCCACGTGGTCGGCGCCTACCTGCCCAACGACGAGGTGCGCCGCGCCTACAGCTCCGCCGCGATCGTGCTCAACGACCACTGGGACGACATGCGCGAGCATGGCTTCGCGTCCAATCGCCTCTACGACGCGGTCGCCTGCGGCGCACTGGTGGTCAGCGACCGCCTCGACGGCCTCGAGGAGCGCTTCGGCGGCGCCGTCGTGACCTACGAGACGGCCGACGAGCTGCGCACGATCGTCGACCACTTCCTCGCGCATCCGGACGAGCGCGCGCGGCGCGGTGCCGCCGGACGCGCCATCGTGCTCGCCGAGCACACCTTCGCGCGCCGCGTCGACGCGCTGCTCGAGCACGCCCGCGCCGCCCGGTCAGCCTCGCCAGCGCGCTGACCGGATCGCAGTCGGCGGCACGCCGGCCTGCGCCTTCACGCGGCGGGAGAAGTGGTAGACCGATTTGAACCCGGTGCGGCCGGCGACGTCGCCGACCGGTAGCCCTGTCTGGGTGAGCAGGTCGATCCCCGCGGCCACGCGCCGCTGCCACAGGTAGGCGATCGGCGTCGTGCCGAGCTCGGCGCGGAAGCGCCGGACGAGGTGGGCCGGCGTGACGTGCGCCGCCGCGGCGAGCGCGCGCAGGTCGAGGTCCGGGTCGGCGAGGTGGGCGTCCGCGTGGCGCCGCGCCGCCTCGACCGGGCCCGCCGGCACGAGCTCGGCGTCCATCGCGTAGCGCCACAGCGCGGCGGCCGCGAGCGCGGCGAGCAGGGGACGCGGCGGCCGCGCGACGGCGATCGCCTCGCGCACAAGGCCGACCAGCGCGGTCGACGCCGGGATGGCCACCGGCAGCGCGGCGAAGCCTGGGGGTGGCGCCGCGCGGACCTGCACCCACGAGTGTTGCGTGGGCTCGTCCGCCGCGAACGCGAACGATTCGCGGTGACCGGGCAGCAGCAGCCGCGCGGTACCGGGGCCGTGCGTGAGCGGGTCGCCGTCGTCCACGGTGACCGTGGCCGTGCCGCGGTGCACGAGCACGAGCTGGAGATCGCGCTGCCGGCGCGGCCCGAGCCGCCCGCCGGGCGGGTACACGACCTCGCCTACGCTGACCAGCGCTGGATCAATCTCGGACAACACAAGGCGCATTGTGGCCATGGCAACCGCGCCGGTCCAGGCGTAGCGTCACGGCCGATGATCACTGTCAGCCAATACCGCTCCTTCCGCGAGGACGGCTTCCTGATCGTGCGCGGCGTGCTCGACGCGCTCGAGGTGGACGAGCTGCTCGCGCACGTCGACGAGCTCGTGGCGGCGGATCCCGAGCTGCTGCGAGTCCACATGCTGCACCGCCGGCTCGAGATCCACGAGCGCTACCTCCTGCACCCGCGGATCGTCGACGCGGTCGCCGGCCTCGTCGGCCCGGACGTGCTCGCGCTCCAGACGATGCTGTTCGTCAAGGGGCCGGGGAGCCTGGGGCAGGGCTACCACCAGGACTCGTTCCACATCATCACCGAGCCCGACACGCTGATCGGCGCCTGGGTCGCGCTCGACCGCGCCGACACCGAGAACGGCTGCGTGTGGATCACGTCCGGGAGCCAGAACGAGCCGGTGTATCCCGACGCCGACGAGTCCAAGGGCCATGGCGGCGACGTGCACCTGGCCGACATGGTCGCCATCGTGGGAGCCGACGACCCGGACGAGGCGCGCAACGGGCTGACGCCGGTGGCGGCGCGCTACGCCGGCCGGGAGACGCCGGCCGTGCTCGATCCCGGCGACGTGGTGCTCTTCGGCGGCCACGTCCTGCACCGCTCCCACGCCAACCGCAGCGGCGCCCGCTCACGCCGTGCGTTTGTCGCGCACTACTGCAACGCGCGCTCGCACGTGCCATGGGACGACGAGCCGCTCGCGCCGGGAGAGATGGCCAACGAGCGGCACATCCTCGCGCGCGGCGCGACGCACCTGCCGTACGCTCAGCCGCGCTGGAGCACGAAGGTGTCCTGGTAGCCGAGCGCCCCGGGGCGCGCGCACCAGGTGCCGAGGCGCACGGCGAACACGCGCAGCCCGGCGCGCGCGACGGCGCCGCGGATCCACGCGGGCGTGAAGCCGATCGCGTGCAGCGGGTCGTCCGCGTTGTGGTAGCGGCAGCTCGCGTCCAGCACGTGCGTCATCGCCATCTTCACGCGCCCCGCGAGCTGCGCCTCGCGCCACGTCTCGTCGAGCGCGAAGAACGTCGTCAGCGCCCGCCCGCCGGGCCGCAGCACGCGCGCCAGCTCCGCGAGGTAGCGCTCGATCTCGGCCGGATACATGTGGGTGAAGACGCTCGTGAGCACGGCCACGTCGACGCTGCCGGAGGCCACGTCGAACGTCGCCTCCTCGGCGGCCATCGACCCGGTCGGGTTGTAGCGCTCGTTGCGCACGTCCAGGTGGGCGAACTCGTAGCGGCCGCCCGAGGCGGGCGTGATGTGCTCGTCGCACCAGCCGACGTGGCGGGGGAGGATCTCGAGCCCGAGGTAGGCGCCCTCGAACTCGCGCCGGGCGAGGGCGTGCGCGACGCGGCCGTAGCCGCTGCCGACGTCGAGCACCGCGGCGTCCGCGCGCAGCGCGCACAGCTCGATCATGTCCGCGACGATGCCGTCGCCGATGGCGGCGAAGCGCTCGTCGTCCTCGTTCATGAAGCGCAGGTGGTTCGGGGGGAGCGGAAGCGCGACGGTCATCCGAGCCTCACGTAGCCGATCGCGCCGCCGCCGTCGCTGCCGTAGGTGCGGCGGCTGACGCGGTCGGACGAGTTGCCTTCGATGGTGCTGATGGAGCCGTCGGCGCCGACCGACTCGACGACGCCGATGTGCTCGTCCCAGACGATGAGGTCGCCGGGCTGGGGCGTGCCGCTGCCGGCCGGGATCGCCTTGCCGGTGCGCTGAGCCCAGGCGTACACGTCGTCGACGCGGCCGAAGCCCTGGCCGGAGTCGCCGAGCGGGACGCCCGCCTGGCGGGCGGCCCAGGAGACGAAGTAGGCGCACCAGGGCCCGACGCCGGAGCCGGCCGTGGCCTGGCGGTACTGGGCGATGCGCGGGGAGTCGTTGGAGCCGGGCGGCTGCTCGGCGACACCGACCTCGTTGCGGACGGCGTTGAGGATCGCCTGGCCGGCGGGCGTGCCGGCGCCGGCGGCAGCGGGGACGGCGCTCAGCGTCGCGGTCGGGGCGCCGGCCTGCTGGAGGGCGCTGGAGAACGCGGTGGCGGCCGGCGCCGCCGTCTGCTGGACGGGCGCGGGCTGGAGGCCGTCCTCCAGCAGCGAGATGCGCGCGAGCGCAGTTTCGAGACTCACACCGTGAATATTCGGCGGCCGCGCGCGGACCTTAACTGCAACGGGCGGCCACGAATGGCCGCCCGCTGCGATCCGTCCCTCGGTGGGGTTATGTAGGGCTCTAGCGGAGGAGCGAGAGAACGCTCTGCGGAGCCTGGTTGGCCTGCGCGAGCATGCTCGTGCCGGCCTGCTGCAGGATCTGGAGCTTCGTGAAGTCGACCATCTCGCTGGCCATGTCCACGTCGCGGATCCGGCTCTCGGACGCCACCAGGTTCTCCTGGTAGGTCGCGAGGTTGTTGAGGCGATGCTCGAGACGGTTCTGCACCGCGCCGAAGCCGGCACGGAGGCTCGAGATCTTCTCGATCGCATCGTCGATGTTGTCGAGCGTGACGCCCGCGAAGGCGGTCGACGCAGCGGCGTCGGTGGCGGCGTTGCCCACCGCGGCAAGCGCGGACATGCCGGCGGAGGTCGCCGACGCGGTGATGTCCTTGGTCGTGACCGAGACGGTCTCGCCGGTGTTGGCGCCGACCTGGAACGAGATGGACCCGGAGGTGCCACCCGTGCCGTCCAGCAGCTTGATGCCGTTGAACTCGGTGTCGCTGCGGATCTTGCCGATCTCCGTCGCGAGCTGCTTGACCTCGGCGCCGATGGCCTCCTTGTCGGGAGCGTCCAGCGTGCCGTTGGAGTACTGCACCTTCAGGTCGCGCACGCGCTGGAGCATGGAGTGGACCTCGGTGAGGGCACCCTCAGCGGTCTGCACGAGCGAGACGCCGTCCTGCGCGTTGCGCTGCGCCTGGGCGAGACCACCGATCTGGCCGCGCATCTTCTCGGAGATGGCGAGGCCGGCGGCGTCGTCCGCGGCACGGTTGATGCGGTAGCCCGACGACAGCTTCTCCATCGACTTCGCGGCCTTGGCCGCGGTCGCCGTCAGCTGACGGTGGGCGTTGAACGCCTCAACGTTGTTCTGGATACGAAGGCCCATGATCATCTCTCCTTGATGATTGGTGTTCAGGCCGAGGCGACTCCATGTCACCCCTTCTTACAAGTGGAGTGATCGGCGCGAGCACCGAGGACTTGAGAAGAAAAGTCAGACGCGGACGTCCAGCCCGGGATTGCCCGGCGCCGCGGGCTTCCGGGGCGTCTGGACGGCCGCCTGACGGCGCTTGCGCTCGCGCTCGCGGCGCTGCCTCTCGCGCTCTCGCTCGACCGGTGTGAGGCGCGTGAGCTCGACCGCGGGGACCGCCGGCTCCGTGCGTGAGACCGGGCGCAGCGGATCGATCATGCCGAGTCGGAGGCAGCGGCGGCCGCCTCGGCGCGGGCACGCGCCCGGGCGCGGCGGTTCTCCGCGACCGTCCGCACCTCCTGCACGACGATCGCCCGCCAGACGGCGAGCGCGCACGCCCAGCCGACCAGGTTGCCGATCAGCCCGCCCACGAGCGCGCGCACGACGGCCTCTTGGCCGCCGACGCCGTGGCTGTGGGAGAGGTAGAGCACGACGACGAACGTGATCAGCGCGACGCGGGCGCGCGTGCGGCGGATGGAGGCCTTGGCGCGCGGGTGCGCGGCGACGGAGACGGAGACGCTCTGGCTCATCGGTTCCTCGCCATCCGCAGGGCGGCGAGCTCGCGCTCGCGGACCAGCCGCACGAGGCGCTCCCCGTCCTCGCGCGAGATCGAGTCGATGCGCACGCCCTTCTCGTCCTTCGCCGCGGGGCGGACCACACGGCCGAGGGCGCGGATCGGCTCCTTGCCCGGCTCGACCTGGAGCTCGATGCGCACGTCGAGACCGAGCGGCAGGTCCCACTTGTCCTTGATCAGCACGCCGCCGCCCGAGAGGTTGAGCGTGTGCGTCTCGCCGCCGACCGGCTCGTCGATGCCCTTGACCGTGATCGGCAGGTGCGCCTCGACGCGGGCCCACTCGCGGCGCTGCACGCGCTCGACGTCGCCCGTGAGGATCACCCGCAGGTGCTCCGGCCGGTCCGGGTCGAGCTGGAGCGTGCCGCCGAAGCGCTGGATCCCGCGGCCGGTCTTGTACTCGACCGCGACCTCGCTGCCGGCGAGGCGGCTCACGCGCGAGTCCTTGACCGCGAGCACGAGCGCGATCACCCCGTCCGCGAACCCGGACACGGTGGCGGGCAGCAGCCCCAGGTGCGGGAGGCTGAGCTGCACGTGCTCACCTGAGGGGATCGAGGGAACTGAGGCGGACACTGCCATAGTCGATCAGGGCAGCAGCTGCTTGGCCAGTGCCTCGGGGTCGGCGGGCTCGATCTCGGCGCCCGTGGAGACGTAGGACAGCGCGCGCCGGCCGGTCACCGCGAGCTCGACCGGCGCGCCCGGGCGGGCGGTCTGGTCGGCGTGGGTGAGCGCGACGTGGGTGACGCCGAGTGGGGCGAGCGCCGCGGCGAGCTCCTCGGCGGCAGCCCCGCTGAGCGTGGCCGGCAGCGCGAGGTGCACCTCGGTGACGCCGAGCGTGCGCAGGTCGCTCGCGAGCCGGGCCACGGCGGCACGGTCGGCCGGCCCGGACGGCGGGGCGTCGACGATCGTCAGCGCGGCCGGGCGGCGGGCGAGCCGGCGCGCGGCCTCCTCGGCATCGGCGCCGGCGATGACGCTCACGCCGAGCGGCTCGAGCCGGCCGGCGAGCGCGACGCCGCCGTCGGCCGCGCGCAGGGAAACGACCACCACGTCGGCGTCGGCCGCGGCGTAGGCGGCGGCCAGGCGCTCGGTGGCCGCGCTCTTGCCGGCGCCGCCGGCGCCGACGAACGCGATCACGCGCGCGTCGCCCCCGAGGTCGGCCATGACCGGCATGCGGCGGGCGAGGGCGGTGCGGATCAGCTTCTTGATCGAACGCGGCTGGGCGAACGGCAGGCCGTGGGCAACGGCCTCGGCGACGACGTCGGCGGCGAGACCCGCGCTCAGGCCCGCGGCCACGAGCCGCTGCTCGTGCGCGTCGGCGACGTTCGGGCGCTCGGCGCCGAGGGCCGGCGCCGGCGGGGCGACGACCTCGTCCGGCAGCGCGACCGGCTCGTAGGACTCCGCGATCGCGGTCTGGTTCGGCTGCGGGCCGTAGAGCCCGGCCGAGCCCGTCGCCGCGGCCAGCAGGACTTCGTGGGCGCGCTCGCCCACGGACGACTGCGCGTGCGCGAGCGCGTCGGCGAACGGGGCGGCCTGGTCGACGAGCGCCCGGATCGCCGGCGAGGCGAGGCCCTCGGCCGTCGCGCGGTCGTTGCGGGCTTCGAGCGCCTGCGCGGGGCGCGCCTCGACCTCCACGAACGAGCGCTGGAAGAACCCGGCGACGCCGCCCGCCAGGCCCTCGCGGCGGCGGACGACGATCGCGTCCGCGCCGAGCTCAGCGCGGATCTGCGGCAGGACCTCTTCGAGGCTGCGGCCCCGGAAGGTCCTCACGTCGGTGACGGTCTCGTGAGTCGTATCCATGTCCAGTTCTTCCATCGGCATTAACCGGCCATGGCAACAGCGGCAACGCCCTGCCGCCCGGAGATCGTGGCCGCGTCCAGGACGCCCACGGTCTCAACGCTTACACCGGGCACGATCTCGTTGTACGAGCAGACGGCGAGCTGTGGCAGCCGCTGCTCCCACAGGCGCCGCAGGTGGCGGCGCACGCGGGCCGAGCAGAGCATCACCGGGCGGCCGCCGCGGGCCAGCGCCGCCTCGACCTGCTCGGCGCAGACGTCGACGAGCGCGTGGGCCCGGACCGGATCCATGGCGAGGAACTCGCCGTCGGCCGTCTGCACGAGCGCCTCCGCGAGCTCCTGCTCGAGCGCCGGGTCCAGCGCGATCGCGCGCAGCGTGCCCTCGGCGTCGAGGTAGGGGGCCACGATCGTGCGGCCGAGCGCCTGGCGGGCGTACTCCGCGAGCATCGAGACGTCGCGCGTGAGGCGGGCCTTGTCGCCGATCGCCTCGACGACCGCGCCGAGGTCGCGCACGGAGACGCCCTCGCGCAGCAGCGCCTGGAGCACGCGCTGGATCTCGCCGACCGACAGGACGTCGGGCACGACCTCGTCGACCACCGCCGCGTTGACCTCCTTGAGCTGGTCGAGCAGCTGACGGGTCTCCTGGCGGGTGAGCAGCTCGGACGCGTGCACGCGGATCGTCTCGGTGAGGTGGGTGACGACGACCGACTCGGGATCGACGACGGTCCAGCCGAGCGCCTCGGCCTCGGCGCGGCCGCTCTCGGGGATCCACACGGCGGGCAGGCCGAAGGCCGGCTCGGTCGTGGGGATGCCGGGGAGCTGGCCCATCGCGTCGCCCGGATCCATGGCGAGGTGGTGGCCGGCCATGATGCCGCCGCGCGCGACCTCGGTGCCGCGCACGCGCATCACGTACTCGTGCGAGTCCAGGCCCACGTCGTCGCGGATGCGGACGGGCGGGATGACCATGCCGAGCTCGGAGGCGATCTGGCGCCGGATCGTGCCGACGCGCTGGAGCAGCGTGCCGCCCGCCTGCTGGTCGACCATCGGCACGAGGCCGAAGCCGATCGCGAGCTCCAGCGGGTCGAGCGCGAGCGCGTCCAGCGCGGCGTCGCGCGGCGCGGCGGGCAGCTCGCCCGGATCGGGTCCCACCCGCCGGGCGGCGGCCGCGGCCTCGCGCTCGGCCTTGTTCGGGTGCTTGCGCAGCGACCAGCCGACCGCGAAGAACAGGCCGCCGATGACCAGGAACGGGACCTTCGGCAGCGCGGGGACGACCGCGAAGGCCATGATCACGACGCCGGCCACGAGCGGCGCCTTGCGCTGCTCGAGGATCTGGCCCGCGACGTCGGAGCCGAGGTCCTGCTCGGAGGCCGAGCGGGTGACGAGGATGCCGGTCGCGACCGAGATCAGCAGCGCGGGGATCTGGGCGCACAGGCCGTCGCCGACGGTCAGCAGCGAGAAGGTGTGGGCCGCGTCGGTGAACGGCAGGCCCTGCTGGAGGACGCCGACCACGATGCCGCCGACGAGGTTGATCGCCGTGATGAGGATGCCGGCCATCGCGTCGCCCTTGACGAACTTCGAGGCGCCGTCCATCGCGCCGTAGAAGTCGGCCTCGCGGGAGATCTCGGCGCGGCGGTGGCGGGCCTCCTCGTCGGTGATCTGGCCCGTGTTGAGGTCGGCGTCGATCGCCATCTGCTTGCCGGGCATGGCGTCGAGCGTGAAGCGCGCGCCCACCTCGGCCACGCGGCCGGCGCCGTTCGTGATGACCACGAACTGGATCACGATGAGGATCAGGAAGATGACGAGGCCGACGACCACGTTGCCGCCGACGACGAAGTTGCCGAACGCCTTGACCACGTGGCCGGCGTCGCCGTGCAGCAGGATCAGGCGCGTCACGGAGACGTTGATGGCCAGCCGGAACAGCGTGGTCAGCAGCAGCAGGCTCGGGAACGAGGAGAAGTCGAGCGCGCGCGGCACGTAAAGCGTCGCGACGACGACCATCAGCGCCGCCGAGATGTTCAGCGTGATCAGCATGTCCAGCAGGAACGGCGGCAGCGGGATGACCATCATCGCCACGACGAGCACGACGGCGGCGGCCGCGACGAGGTCGGAGTAGCCCGAGGCCCTCTTCAGGAAGTTCATGCGGCAGCCCTCCGAGCCCCGGCGATCTTGTACACGTAGGCGAGCAGCTGGGCCACAGCCGCGAACATCTCCTCGGGGATCATCCGGCCGACGTCGACGGTCGCGTACAGGGCGCGGGCCAGCGGCGGGTCGGGCACGACGGCGACGCCGTGGCGAGCGGCCTCGGTGCGGATGCGCAGCGCGAGGTGGTCCGTGCCCTTGGCCACGACGACCGGGGCCGGGTTGTCCGAGTCGTAGCGCAGCGCGACCGAGTAGTGCGTCGGGTTGGTGACCACGACGTCGGCGGTCGGCACCGCGTCCATCATGCGCGCGCGGGCCAGCTCGAGCGCCCGGCGGCGCTGCGCGCCCCGGATCTCGGACGGCAGCTCCTGCTGCTTGTGCTCCTGCTTGACCTCCTCCTTGTCCATGCGCAGGTTCTTCTCGAAGCGGTGCTTCTGCCAGAAGAAGTCGGCGGCGGCGATGAGGACGTAGGCGATCGCGGCGCGCTGCGCGATCTGGAGGATCAGGCCGGCGAGCGCCGGCAGGAAGGCGTCGGCGGGCATGCCCACGAGGCCGGCCATGTCGTCGAGCTTCGGGAACAGCGCAAGCGCGACGATGCCGCCGACGATGGAGACCTTCAGGCTCGACTTGACCGCCTCGACGGCGGAGTTCGGGCTCAGCAGGTTCTTGAAGCCCGACATCGGGTTGAGCTTGGAGAACTGCGGCTTGAGCGCCTTGGTCGACGGCTTGAAGCCGACCTGGAGCACGCTCGCCAGCGCGCCCGCGATCGCGCACACGAGCACGATCGGCGCCGCGCCCGCGAACGCGTTGCCGCCGGCGGTGAGGAAGAGCTCGCCGACGCCGTTGCGGTTCACGACGGCCGGATGCTTGACGAGGTCGAGGATGCCGACCGTGGCCTCCTCCATACGGCGCCACGTGGCCGGGCCGAAGGCGGACAGCGCGAGCACAGAGGCGAGCAGGACGGCGGCGCCGTTGACGTCCTGCGAGCGCGCGACCTGGCCCTTCTGCCGGGCTTCGCGGCGCTTCTTGGGTGTGGCCTTCTCGGTCTTGTCGTGTGAGGCCATCAGCCGGCCACCTTGAGCGTGTGCAGCGCCGTCGCGACCGAGCGCTGGAGCTCGTCGCCGAGCCAGCCGGCCATGAACGGCAGCGAGGCGCCGACCAGCACGAGGCCGACGATGACCTTGGCCGGGAAGCCGACCGCGAAGACGTTGAGCTGCGGCATGACGCGCGAGACGAGGCCGAACGCGACGTCGGTGAGCAGCACGGCGAGCATCACCGGGGCGCAGACCTCGATCGCCGAGCCGAAGATCCCGCTGAACGTCAGCTGTGCGCCGTGCACGAGCGAGCCGAGCTGCGGCGCGTCGACGAGCGGGACCGCGTCGTAGGAGCGTGCGAGCCCCTGGATGACCCAGGCGTCGCCGTTGATGACGACGAAGATCATCACGCCGATCAGCCCGTAGAGCTGGTTCAGGACGCCGCCGTTGGTGCCGGTGATCGGGTCGACGAGCGCGCCGAACGAGAAGCCGATCAGCGTGTCGAGCATGCTGCCGGCCACCTGGATGGCGGCGAACAGCGCGGCGAGCGCGAACGCGAAGCCGAGGCCGACGAGCATCTCCTTGAGGATCAGCCCGGCCAGCGGCAGGACCTCCATCGGGATCTCGCGCGCGTCGCCGGCGTGGATCGCGATCGGCATGATGCCGAGCGTCAGGCCGACCGCGACGATGCCGCGCGCCCGCGCCGGGAGCATCTTCGAGCTGAACAGCGGCGCGAGCAGGAACAGCGGGGAGATCCGCGCGAGCACGAGGATGAAGCCCGCGACCTGCTGCTCGGAGAAGTGCGCGAGGAGATCCTCGGGCCTCATCCGCCCACCAGCTTCGGGATCTGGCCGTAGAGCTCCTCGGTCCAGTTGAGCAGCTGCCCGAGCATCCACGGCCCGGCGACGACGAGGACGACGGCGAGGCCGGCGATCTTCGGGATGAACGAGAGCGTCTGCTCCTGGATCTGCGTGACGGCCTGGAAGATCGACACGAGCAGGCCGACGATCAGCCCCACCAGCAGCAGCGGCAGGGCGACCTTCATCGCCAGCTCCATCGCGGAGACGCAGATGCTGATGACCTGGTCCTGGCTCATACGTGGAAGCTCTCCACCAGCGAGCGGGTGACGAGGTTCCAGCCGTCCACCAGGACGAACAGCAGGATCTTGAACGGCAGCGAGATGAAGACGGGCGGCAGCATCACCATGCCCATCGACATCAGCGTCGCGCCGACGACCAGGTCGATGATCAGGAACGGCAGGAAGATCAGGAACCCGATCTGGAAGCTCGTCTTGAGCTCGGAGATGATGAACGCGGGGATCAGGACGTGGGTCGGGATGTCCGCGCGCGTCTTGGGATGCTCGACCTTGCCGAGCTTGGCGAACAGCGCGAGGTCCTTCGTGCGCGTCTGGTCGAACATGAACTCGCGCATCGGCCCCTCGGCCCGCTTGAAGGCGACTTGCTGCGTGATCTTGTTCTTCTGGAGCGGGACGATCGCGTCGTCCTTGATCTTCGTGAAGGTCGGGAACATCACGAACATCGTCAGGAACAGCGCGATGCCGACCAGCACCTGGTTCGGCGGCGCGCTCGGCGTGCCCAGGCCGGAGCGGATGAAGCCGAGGACGATGAGGATGCGGGTGAAGCCGGTGACGGTGAAGAGCAGGGCGGGGACCAGCGAGATCCCGCCGATCAGCAGCAGGAGCTGGACCGCGTTCGAGCCGTCGGCCTTCACTTGATCACCGTCTTGCGGCGCAGCGCCTCCAGGAAGCCCGGCCGCACGGCCGCGGCGGGCAGCACGATCTCCTCGCCGACGACCTCGTCGGGGTCGGCGAGCAGGCCGAGCGCGCGCGCCTCGTGCTCGCCGTAAGTGCGGATCGGCGTCACGCCGCCCTCGCCGACGCCGACGAGCACGATCTCGTCGCCGGCGCGGATGAGCTGCATCGAGCGGTTCTGGCCGAGCGGGAGCGTCGCGAGCGTCTGGAGCCCGGTGCCGAGCGCCTTGTCCTCGCGCGCGGCCTTGACCTGCTTGAGCACCCAGTAGAGGCCGTAGATGACGCCGATCACGACCGCCAGGCCGACGATCGTGCGCACGAGCCCACCGCCCGCGGACGGAGGTTGGGCAGCGGTCGACGACGGCTGCGAGAGGTTCAGCGGCGTGTTCTCACCGTCCGCCGCGAGCGCAGCGGGCGCGAGCAGGAGCAGGCCGAGGACGGCCGCTCCGGCCGACTTGAGGGCAGGGGAGATCTGCATCACCGAGGGCGCGAGTCTGGATCAGGACTCGACCCCGTTGATCGGCCACCGTTGGAGCGTCTTTAGTGGGGGGCGTTCACCCCGGCTGCGTAGGGCGGCGGCAACGCCGGCGGTGTCGAAAACCCGCCCTGGGCGGGTTGACCGCGGTATGCGCGGCAAACCCGCCCATACCGACCGCTGGCGCCGATCCCCTCGCCGCCCTACCCAGCCGCAGTTGACGTTCTAGTCGACGTCGCGGCGGCGCTCCACGAACAACGCCACCGCCAGGAAGACCGCGGCCCAGGCCACGAGGATGAGCACGGCGCCGCCCCAGGACGGTGCGTTGCTGTCGCCGCTGCCGCCGCCCGCCACGCCCGCGGCCGGCAGCGTCGTGTAGTTCGGCAGGCTCTCGTCGATCAGGCCGAGGACCGGCGAGAGGATGAACAGCCAGATCAGGGCCCCGACGACGCCCGCGACCTGGTTGCGCACGAGCACGCCGACGCCGACACCCAGCGCCACCGTCAGCACCGCCACGATCACGCCGCCCGCCGCGAGGCGGAGGAGGTCCTCCGAGGCCAGCGACTCGCCCCCGTCCGCCAGCGGCAGCCCGATCGCGAAGGCCACGGCGACCATGGCGGCGCCGACCGCGAGCGCGGTGAGCATGTAGGCGATCAGCCGCGCGACGGTGAGCCGCAGGCGGCCGGGCGCGATCAACACCGCGGGCGCGATCGTGCGATGGCGGTACTCGCCGGTGGCGCCGACGATCCCGAAGATCAGCAGCGGCACCGAGAGCACGCCGCCGACGTCGAGCGCGTCGCGCTTGTCGGACACGCTGCGCGGGTCGCCCGCCAGGAAGCTGATCAGCACGAGCGCGAGCACGAGCAGCACCGAGGCGACGGCGAAGCCGAGCGCCGTCCGCGTGGTGCGGACCTTGATGAGCTCGCCGACGATCAGGCGGCTCATCCGATCGGCTCCTCGTCGCTCGTGAGCGCCAGGAACGCCTCCTCCAGCGAGGTCGCCCGCGTGGTCAGCTCGTGCACGGGCACGCCCGCGGCGAACGCGACGTCGCCGACTTTCGCCGGGTCGTCGGCGTCGACCATCAGCTCGTCGCCCTCGCCGGTCGCGCTCATGCCCGCTTGCTCGAGCGCCGCCCGCAGCTCGGCCACGCGCGGCGTGCGCACGACGACGTGCCCGCCGGACGTCAGGCGCGTCACCGGCCCCTGCTCGACGAGCCGCCCGCGATGGATGACCACGACGTCGTCGACGGTCTGCGCGACCTCAGCGAGCACGTGGCTGGAGACGAGCACCGTGCGGCCCTCGGCGGCCATGGCGCGCAGGAAGTCGCGCAGCCAGCGGATGCCCTGCGGGTCGAGCCCGTTGGCCGGCTCGTCGAGCACGAGCACCCGGGGGTCGCCGAGCAGCGTCGCCGCGAGGCCGAGCCGCTGGCGCATGCCGAGCGAGTACTTGCCCGCGCGCCGGCCCGCCGCGCGGTCGAGCTCGACGAGCTTGAGCACCTCGTCGACGCGCGAGCGCGGCAGCCCCGCCATCGCGGCGAGCGCGCGCAGGTGGTCGCGGCCCTTGCGGCCCGGGTGCGCGCCCGCGATCTCCAGGTTGGCGCCGACCACGCGCGCGGGCTCGTCGAGCTGCACGTACGGCATGCCCAGGACCGTCGCGTGCCCGGCCGTCGGGCGCGCGAGCGCGAGGATCATCCGCAGCGTGGTCGTCTTGCCCGCGCCGTTGGGGCCGAGGAAGCCGGTGACCGAGCCCTCCCGGACCGAGAAGGAGAGGTCGTTGACCGCCGTTACGGAGCCATAGCGCTTCGTGAGCCCCACCGTCTCGATCGCCGCCACCGCCGCGGCAGACTACCGGCGTTCGAAGCGCAGCTCGTTGACGACCGCCCCCGCCAGCACGATCAACGACAGCGCGTAGAACCAGACGAGCGCGATCAGGACGAACACGAACGACGTGCCCACGCGCAGCGTCGAGACGTTCTGGAGGTACAGCGGGAAGCCGTAGTCGAGCACGCCCATGGCCAGCGTGGCGCCGAGCGCGCCCGGCCACACGCAGCGCCACGGCATCCGGCCGGCGGGCACCACCGCGTACGTGATGCACAGCGCGGCGAAGAGGCCGACGACGCCCGCGAGCAGCGACACCGCGTACACGAGCCCCTCTACGTCCGAGAGCCCGAACGGCAGGTCCCGCGCGGTCGTGACGAGCAGGCTCTGGAGCGCCGGCCCGCTCACGCTCGCGACGATGAAGAGCAGGACGACCGCGAACATGCCCAGCCCGAAGAGCTTCTGGCGCACCCAGCTCCGGCAGGCGCGGTGGTAGATGCGGCAGAACGCGGTGTCCAGCGCGCCCCAGAACGAGGCGGCGAACCACACCGCGGCCGCGATCGCCACGATGCCGGCGGTGGTGGAGAACTGCTCGAGCCGGTCGATGGCCGAGCTCAGCGTGCTCTCGGCGGCGCTGGGGAAGACGCGCTTGAGGTCGAGCAGGACCGAGGCCTGGAGCTCGTGGGAGCGCACGACGCGACCGCCCACCCAGAGCGCCACCAGCGCGAGCGGGAAGATCGACAGCAGCAGGTTGTACGCCACCATGGCGGCGAGGCCCGTGAGGTTGTCCTCGTAGGCCTTGCGCCAGAAGTTGGCCACCGCGGCGCGGGCTCGGCCCATCCAGGCCGCATTATCCGCGCGCGGGCGGCGCTACGCCTCGGCGGCGACCGGCGGCACCGCGGGGACGACCGGCTCGGCGGGCGCCTCGGCCTCGGCCGCGGCCGTCTCGCCGGCCACGACCTCGGTCACGCGCAGGCCGAACTCCTCGTCGATGACGACGACCTCGCCGCGCGCGATCGGCTTGCCGTTGACGAGCAGGTCCACGGGCTCGCCGGCCAGGCGGTTGAGCGTGACGATCGACCCGGGGCCGAGCGCCAGCGTCTCGCGGATCGTCATGTGCGTGCGGCCGATCTCCACGGCCAGCTCGACGGGAACGTCGTAGAGGCGCTCGAGCTCGGGGGCGTCGCCCGCGACGCTCTCGGCGCCGGCGGCAGTGGTCGTCTCGAAGGGGACGTAGTCGACGGGATCGCTCATGGCTTCGCTCACTGGACGGTGACGTCGGGGAACAGGACTTCCTCGACCTTGACGTCGGTCTTCTTCTCGAGGTCCTTGAGGATCTTCTCCTGGAGGTGCTCCCGGCCCGAGCGATTGATGACGTCGCTGGCCTTCACGTCGGTGAGGTCGTCGGTGATGACCGCGCGGACCACCGCCTCCTGGCTCATCGCGCCGTACCCCTCGGGCGGCGAGGCTCCCTCGCCCCCGGCGGCGGCGGTCGACGTGTCGTCGTGCGCGAGCACGAGCGCGGCGGTCAGCTTGGCGTAGCGACCGTCGTGCAGGTTGACGAGGAACTCCTTCTGGAGGATGTAGACCGTCCCGTCGACCTTCGGCTTGGCCTCGGCGGCCTTCGGCTTGGCGAGGACGAACTTGTAGGCCCCGCCGAGCACCACGAGGAGCACGGGGAGGACGATCATCAGCTTCTTCTTCATCACTACGGCTCCTGGTGCAGGCGGGTGAGGATCACGTCGACGCGGCGGTTGCGGGAGCGGCCCTCGGCCGTCCGGTTGCTCGCGGTCGGGTCTTCGGCGCCGTAGAGCGAGCCGGAGAGCCGGCCGCTGGGGACGCGGTCGGAGGCGAACGTGCGGATCACCGCCGACGCGCGCGCGCCGGAGAGCTCCCAGTTCGACGGGTACTGGGCGTTGGAGATGGGCTGCGAGTCGGTGTGGCCCTCGACGACGATCGGGTGCTCGCGCTCGGCCCGCAGGACCGCGCCGAGCTTGTCGAGCAGGTTAAGGGCGCCCGGCTTGAGCACGGCCCGGCCGGAGTCGAAGAACACGTTGTCGGTCAGCAGCTCGATGACGAGGCCGCGCCGGCTGATGGTCGTCTGGACCTTGCCGGTCAGCCCCTCCTTTCGGACGAGCGCGTCGATGCGCTGCTTGAGCGCCTTGAAATCCTGGTTCTCCTTGTGGGCGGCCTTGTTGGCGGCCTGCTGGACCGAGGTGTTCGCGAGCGCCTGGAGCGGCGTCATCGCGGGGAGCGGCGGCTCGTTCGCGGGCTTGTTGGGCGGCGTGTCGTTGCCTGTCTGCATGACCGCGTGGCCGCCGGACAGGATCCGGCCCGAGAACGCGTCCTGGAGCGCCTTCTGGAGGGCCTCGAACTTCGAGGTGTTCACCGACGAGATGGCGAACAGCACCATGAAGAGGCAGAACAGGAGCGTCATCATGTCGGCGAACGACACGAGCCAGCGCTCCTCGTTCTCGTGCTCCTCCTCGTGGTGGGAGCGCTTCCTGTGGCGCCGCGAGGCCATCGGGGCTAGGCGGCGGCCTTCTGCGCCTGGGAGGCGGCGGCCGCCTGCTCCTCGGTCATGCGCACGGCCGGCGGGACGTAGGCGGTGAGCTTCTCCTGGACGACGCGCGGGTTGTCGCCGGCCTGGATGGCCAGCACGCCCTCGAGCGTCATCTCGCGGAAGTGGAGCTCCTCCTCGGACAGCTGCTTGAGCCGCGCCGCGATCGGAAGGTAGATGAGGTTGGCCGTCGAGATGCCGATCAGCGTCGCGATGAACGCCGACGAGATCGACGGGCCGAGCGTCTCCGGTTTGGACAGGTTGGAGAGCACGTGCACGAGCCCGAAGACCGTGCCGATGATGCCGAGCGTGGGGGCGTAGCCGCCGGCCTTCTCGAACGGCTGCGTGGCGGCCTTGTGGCGCTTGCGCATCGCGTCGTTCTCGGCGTCCAGGACGTCGGCGACGAGCTCCGGATCGGTGCCGTCGACCACCAGCTGAAGGCCCTTCTTGGTGTACGGGTCCTCGATGCTCGCGAGCTGCTCGTCGAGCGCCAGGAGGCCGTCGCGGCGCGCCTGCTCGGCGAAGCCGACGAGCTCGGTGACACGGCCGTTGAGGTCCAGGACGTCGGGGCTGAACGCCTTCTTGTAGAGCTTCGGGATCGCCTTGATCGAGTCGAAGCTCGTGCCCGCGATCGTCGCGCCGAGCGTGCCGACGAGCACGATCAGCATCGCGGACGGGTTGATCACCGCCGCGATGTTCGAGCCCTCCATCGTGGCGCCCATGGCGATGCCCAGGCAGGCGACGACGACGCCGATGATCGACGAGGCCTTCATCGGTCGCGCTCCTCGTAGCTCGCGTGCTCGCCGCGGATGACGTGCAGCGGCACGTCGGAGCGCCGCCGGATGCGCGGCAGGCCGGCCTCGAGCACCGAGGCGCGCCAGGCGCGGACGAGGTCGACGACCTCCTCGGGGCGCTCGGAGACGATCAGCTTGGTGTGGGTGGTCAGGGTCACGACGGTGTCCGGCGTCGCCTCGATCGACAGGATCAGGTCGGGGTTGAGGTGGAAGTCCTCGTCGGGATGCGCAAGTCGATGGAGACGGATCACGCCCCGGTATTCGGCACCCACGGCCGACCCTTAAATGCGAAGCGCCCGCACGACGCGGGCGCTCACGCTGCGGTCGGAGCCGCGACTAACGCTTGAGGTTGACGAGGTCCTGGAGCATCTCGTCGGCGGTCGAGATGACCCGCGAGTTGGCCTGGAAGCCGCGCTGCGCGGTGATCATGCTCGTGAACGCCTGGGCGAGGTCCACGTTGGACATCTCGACCGCGCCGGCGGTCGTGAAGCCGAACTGCGCGCTCGGGGTGCCGATGGTCGGCGCACCCGAGTTGGCGGACTGGAGCCAGCGGTTGGAGCCGGAGCGCTCGAGGCCCGCCGCGTTGTTGAACGTCGCGAGCGAGAGGAGGCCGGCGGTCACGCGCGTGCCGGTGTTGTCGACGTAGCTCACCTCGCCGTTCTGGCCGATCGCCACGTTGGTCGACCCGGGCGGGACGTTGATCAGGGTGTCGGCGCCCGCGGCGGTGCGGCCCTGGACGTAGTAGCCGTCCTGGGTGATCAGGTAGCCCGCCGAGTTGGTGGTGAAGTTGCCCGCGCGGGTGTACTCGACGCCGGCCGGGTTGGCGGTGGGCGGGGTCGCGGTGCTCGGGGCGACGCGGAAGAAGCCGTTGCCCTGGATCGCGACGTCGTACGGGTTGCCGGTCGACTGGAGCGCACCCGACTGCATCAGGTTGTCGATCGAGCCGAGCTGCGTGCCGAGGCCGACCTGGGCCGCGTTGGAGCCGCCCGTCCCGCCGCCGGGGCCGGAGGCGCCGCGCTGGAGCTGGGTGAGCGAGTCCTTGAACGTCGCGCGGGCGGACTTGTAGCCGATCGTGTTGACGTTCGCGATGTCGTTCGAGGTGACGTCGAGCATCACCTGGTGGGTCTTGAGGCCGCTGATGGCGGCGAACATGCCTCGCATCATCGGGGCATCAACTCCTTCCGTCGCCTAGGCGACCTGCGTGATGGTTGAGGGATCGATGCCGCCGACGCCGGCCACCGTCAGGGACGGCTTGCCGTCCGCGGTGGTGACCTTCTCGACGACACCGGTGTGAGAGACCTTGTCGGTGTCGGTGTAGGTGACGGTGCGGCCGATCAGGGAGATCGCGCCGTTGGCCGTCAGGTTCTGGGCGATCGTCTCGTTGGCGGCCGCCATGTTGGTGATCTGCTCGAGCGTCGAGAACGACGCCATCTGGCCCATGAAGTCGCTGTCCTGCATCGGGCTCATGGGGTCCTGATGCTGGAGCTGGGCCACGAGGAGCTTGAGGAAGTCGTCCTTGCCCAGCGTGCCCCCGGTGTTGCGCGAGAGCTGCGTGGGCGTGGTGGACGTGGTGGAGGTTGTCGAATCGACTGTGCTCATAGGGAAGGGGTTGGGGGTCAGGCGAGGACGTCGACGAGCAGCCCGCCGGGCAGCTCGATCGTCTGGGTCGCGGGGGCCGGCTCGTCGTGCTCGGCGTCGGGAGGGGTCGTGCCGCTCGCGGTCGCCGAGCCGCCGGCGCTGTCGTCGCCGGTCCACTCGCCGCGGGCGCTCTGCCGCTGCTGGTCGGCCGAGGTCGAGACCTCGAGCGAGAGCAGCGTGACGTCGCGCGCCTCGAGCGCGCGGCGCAGCTCCTCGCCGTGCTGCGCGAGCATGCGCGCGGCCTCCGGCGAGTCGGCCACGACCTGCGCGGCGACGCCGGCGGACGTGGACTGGAGGCGGATCTCGATGCCCCCCAGCTCGGCCGGGCGCAGCGCCATCCTGGCGTGGGTCACGCCGCGGTCGGCGGCCACGTGGAGCAGCGTCGCGACGGCCGCGGGGGCGCGGTGCAGCGGGACGGCGCGCGTCGGAGCCGGCGCGCCGGCGAGCGGCGTCGTCGAGGGCACGGCCGGGGCGACCGGGGTCGCGGACACCGGGGTCGCGGGCGCGGACGCCGGCTGGCCCGTGTCGGCGGCGGCCACGCGCCCGGCGACGGGAGCGGCGGCCGGGACGTGCGTGGAGGGCGCCTCGCGACGCGCCGCGACCGCGTGGGTCGCGGGCGCGGGCGTGGCGACGCGCGGCGAAGCGGCCGGCGCCGGGACGTCTTCGTTCGCCGGCGCCGGAGCCTCGTCGTCGGCGACGACCGGCTGCGAGGGCTCGGCGACCGGGGTGGACGGCGCCTGCGCCGGAGCCTTGGCCTGCGCGGGAGCGGCGACCGGGGCGCCGGCGGCCTTCGTCGCCTGCGGCGCGGCCGCGACCGTCGCCGTGGCCACGACGGCGGCGACCTCGACGGGTGCCACCGGCGCGGTGACCGGGCCGGCCGGCTGGACCGCGGGCACGGTCGGCGCCTCGCGCGTGACGAGCGCCTCGGCGGCGATGACCGGTGCCTCGGGCGTGCTGTGCAGCGCGTCTCGCACGACGACGGCCTCGGGCGCGGCGCTCACCGCGTCCGGCGCCGTGACCCCACGGACCGGGATATCGTCGCAGACGGTCCTGTCGCCGCCGACGCGCTTGTCGCCGCCGATGGCCCTGTCGCCACCGACGCGCTCGTCGCCGCCGACGGTCCTGTCGCCGCCGACGCGCTTGTCGCCGCCGATGGCCCGGTCGCCACCGACCGGCTGGTCGCCATCGACGGCTCTGTCGCCGCCGACGTGCTCGTCGCCGCGCGGCGGCGCGGCCCGATCGTCGCGCCGCGGGGCGTGATCCCGGCGCGCGGGGTTGTCGCGGTGCGGCGCCGCGTGATCGCGGCGGGCGAGCGCGTCGCGGCGGCCGTGCGGGGCCGCGGCGTGGGCGTCGAGCAGCGCGGCGAAGCCGCTGCCGTCGGCGCTGCGCTGGGAGCGGGCGGCGGGACGGTCGGTGGGCGCGGCGGCGCGTGCAGGCTGGGTGCGGTCGGTTGTCATCACGTGATCGGGGAGGGGCTGGCGGCTCGGTAGGCCGCGGCGTTCGCCTGCACGGCGCGGACGTAGTTCTGCGTCTCGGCGTAGGGCGGCACGCCGCCGTAGCGCTTGACCGCGCCCGGGCCGGCGTTGTACGCCGCCAGCGCACGCGTGACGTCGCCGCCGAAGGCGTCGAGCTGCGCGCGCAGGTACTTGGCGCCGCCCTCGAGCGACTGGACCGGATCGAGGACGTCGGTGACGCCGAGGCCGGCGGCGGTCGCCGGCATGAGCTGGGTCAGGCCGCGCGCGCCCGCGGGCGAGCCGGCGCTCGGGTTGAACCCGGACTCCTGCTTGACCAGGCCGGCCAGCAGCGCGGGGTCGATCCCGTACTTCTTCGCGGCCGCCGTGATCTCGGCGCCGTAGGGCACGTCGGCCGGGAGCTCGGACACGCCGGGCGCGGCGGTCGCGGTCGCGGCGGTGGCGGTCGGGGCAGTCTGGGAGACGGTCGAGGTGGCGTCGGCGAGCTGGGACGCGAAGCTGGACCGGGTCGCGACCGGCGTCGGGTGCGCGCCGGCGATCAGCCCCTGGAGCTCGCTCACGCGCGCGAGGACCGAGTCGACGCTCACGCGGCGACCCCGCGGCGATGGACGCTGAGGGCGACCTCGTCCAGCGCGCCCTGCGCCTTGCGCGCCCACGTGGCGTCGTGGTCGGCGCGCTGGCGCTGCTCGAGCTTGTCCATGACCTGGCGGTCGCGGGCGGCGGCCTGGAGCGCGGCGCGGCGCGCGGCCACCTCGGCGTCCTGGCGATCGAGGTCCAGCGCAGCCTCGCGCTTGGTGCGCTCGGCACGCTCGATGTACGCCTGGGCGGCGATGAGGTCCATCCCGCTCGAGCGCGACATCACCGCGTCGCGGCCGGTCTGCGTCGCGGCGCTGGCCGCCTCGGCGGCCTGGCGCAGCATCGCCTCACCGCGCAAGCGCAGCTGGAGCTCGTGCGCGAGATCCTCGGCAGCGCGCTCTTCCGCGCGCTCCCGGAGCGACCGAACGCGCTCGAGACGGAAGACGAAGGACGGGGTCTCCACGGCCTCTGTCATCGACTTGCCTCGGCGTTTCTGTAGCGCCGTCGAACTGCGGCATTAAGGGAGGCGGGATCGAGGTCTCGACAGGACGCGTGGCGACTTTGCAACCTATGCGGTTGTGAACTCGCCACGGACCGACCGCGAGGCCGATCTCGTCGCCTCCCCCACCCAGCGGGGTTTACGCCGCGAGGTGCAGCGGCGGGATCGCGGAATGCAGCGGCGTGGACGGCTGCGCCGCCGGTGCCGGCGCCTCAGGCGCCGGCGCAGGCTCCGGCACGCCCGCGAGCAGCGCGAGATTCGTCAGCGCCGAGTCGGCCTCGCCGGCGGTCGACACGTCGGTCACGCCCTGGCGCAGGAAGCCGTCGATCGGCCCGCGCGCGTCGATCGCCGCGTCGGTGAGCGCGTCGGTCCCGCGCGCGTAGGCGCCGATCGCGATCAGGTCGGCCTTGTCGCGGTAGGCGGCCATCAGACGCCGCACCTCGTCGCCGGCCGAGCGGACCTCGGGCGTCACGACCTCGCCCACGAGCCGGGACACGGACGCGAGCACGTCGACGGCCGGGTAGTGGCCGGCGTGCGCGAGGTCGCGCGAGAGCACGATGTGGCCGTCGAGGATCGAGCGCACCGCGTCGGCGATCGGCTCGTTCATGTCGTCGCCGTCGACGAGCACGGTGTAGAGGCCGGTGATGGTGCCGCGGCGCGACGTGCCCGAGCGTTCGAGGAGCTTCGGCAGCAGCGCGAACACGCTCGGCGTGTAGCCGCGCGTGGCGGGCGGCTCGCCGATCGCCAGGCCGACCTCGCGCTGGGCCATCGCGAAGCGCGTGACCGAGTCCATCATCAGCATCACGTCGCGGCCGTGGTCGCGGAAGTGCTCGGCGATCGTCGTCGCCGTGAACGCGGCCTTGATGCGCACGAGCGCCGGCTGGTCGGACGTAGCGACGATCACGACGGAGCGCGCCATGCCCTCGGGCCCGAGGTCGCGCTCGATGAACTCGCGCACCTCGCGGCCGCGCTCGCCGACGAGGCAGATGACGTTGACGTCGGCCGACGTGGAGCGGGCGATCATGCCGAGCAGCGACGACTTGCCGACGCCGGAGCCGGCGAAGATGCCCAGGCGCTGGCCGCGGCCGCACGGCACGAGCGCGTCGAGCGCGCGCACGCCGAGCGAGACGCGCTCGCGGATGCGGGGTCGCTCGAGCGGGTCGGGCGGCGGGGCCTGCACGGCGCGGGCGCGCGCCGCCGGACCGCCGATCGGCCCGAGGCCGTCGAGCGGCCGGCCGAGGCCGTCCAGCGTGCGGCCGAGCAGGTTGTCCGAGACGTCGACACGCAGCGCGCGGCCGGTCGCGCTCACGCGCGCGCCCGGGCCGATGCCCGTCGCCTCGCCGAGCGCCATCAGCAGCGTGCGGCCGGCGCGGAAGCCGACGACCTCCGCAGGGACGGCCGGGCGGCCGCGACCGGTGTCGATCGAGCAGACCTCGCCGACCTCGGCCTCCAGGCCGGTGGCTTCGACGATCAGCCCGATGAGGTCGATGACGCGCCCGTGGCGGCGGTGCAGGTCGGCGTCACGCAGCGCGGCCGCGGCGCGGTCGAGGGCGCTCATGCGGCCGGGCCCGACAGCGCCGCCTCGACGACCTCGCGCGCGCGCTGGAGCTTGGTCTCCACGCGGGCGTCGACGTCGCCGTCGGGGGTGCGGACGACGGCCCCGCCGCGCGAGACGCGCCGCTCGGCCTGGACCTCGCAGTGCTCGATGCCGCCGAGCGACGCGCGCAGGCCGTCGAGCGCGTCGCGCACCAGCTCGAGGTCGTCGGGATGCACGAGCACGGTGACGCGCTCGCGCTCGACGATCCCGCGCAGGGCGCCGCGGACCGACTCGACGACCCGCTCGGGCTGCACGGCAAGCGCGCCGCCCAGGACCTTCTCGGCGAGGAACAGCGCCAGGTCCACGGCGTGCGTCTCGAGGCGGTCGGCGCGCGCGAGCTGCGCGGCCTGCACGCCCTCGGCGGCCTGGTTGAGCGCCTCGAGCGCGGGCATGAGCGCGGCGAGCGCCTCCTCGCGCCCTTCGCGCAGGCCCTCATCGCGGGCCACCGCACGTAGCGCGTCGACCTCGGCCTCGGCGCGCGCGACCGCGGTCATGACGGCGTCGATCCGGTCCCGCCCGCCCGCAACCGGCGCGGGGGCCACGTTGACGGCGGGCGCCTCGAGAGCCTCGAAGGAGAACTCGGCGGACGTCATCACATCAGCTCGTCGTCGCCGCCGCCGCTGCCGCGCGAGATGACGACGGCGCCGGCCTCCTCGAGGCGGCGCACGACGCCGACGATCCGGCCCTGCGCCTCCTCTATGACGCGCTTGCGCTGCGGCGGCTGGAAGTCGATCTCCTCGCGCAGCAGCTCGCCGCCGCGCTCGGACATGTTCGAGAAGATCCGCGACCGGACGTCCTCGCTGACGCCGCGCAGGGCGATCGCGAGGTCCTTCTGGTCGACCTCCTTGAGGACCATCTGGATCGAGCGGTCGTCGAGCTTGACGACGTCCTCGAACGTGAAGAGCAGGAGGCGGACCTCCTCGGCGAGCTCGGACTCCGTCTTTGCCAGCTCGTCGAGCACGTTGCGTTCGGTCGTGCGGTCGGAGTGGTTGAGGATGTCGGCGAGCGACTTGACGCCGCCGGCCGCCGCGTACTCCTGCGCGATGACGTTGGAGAGCTTCTGCCGCATCACGGTCTCGACCTGCGAGACGACCTCCGGCCGGGTCTCGGCCATCTTGGCCACGCGCCGGGCGACGTCGGCCTGCTCCTCGGGCTCGAGCAGCGAGAGCACCTGGGCGGCGAGCGTCGTGTGCAGGTTGGCGACGACGAGCGCGATGGTCTGCGGCGCCTCGTTGCGCAGGAACACGTAGATCTGCTCCGGCGGCGTGCGCCGCAGGAACTCGAACGGGCGGCGCTCGATCGTCGCCGCAAGGCGCCCGATGACCTCCTCGGCACGGCTGGCGCCGAGCGAGCGCTCGAGGATGTTGCGCGCGTAGTCGACGCCGCCCTCGGCGATGTAGTCCTCCGCGAGGACGGTCTCCACCGCCTCGCCGAGCACGTCGCGGCACACGTCGTTGGGGACCTTGCGCGACTTGGCGATCTCCAGCGAGAGCGCCTCGACCTCGGACTCGCCGAGGTAGCGGAAGATCTCGCCGGCCCGCTCCTCGCCGATCGCGACGAGCAGGATGGCGGCCTTCTCGATCCCGCGCAGGTTCTTGGTCGCGGACTCGGAGCCCGGTCGCGTGGCGAGCTCGGTGCTCATCAGTCGTCGGCCATCCACTGCTTGACCTGGGCGGCGACGCGCTCGGGCTCGCGCTCCATCAGCTGGTCGAGGGCCTGGAGGTTCGTGTCCGGGGAGCGCGGCGGCAGCGTGATCGTCGGGTTGGCCGGCGTCGTCGGCAGCACCTGCGTCCGCTGCTCGAGCTCGGCGAGCGAGACGGGCTCCTCGATGTCGGTCAGCCACGCCGGCGTCGCGAGCGCCTCGCCCTCGCGCTTGCGCAGCGCGCGGGTCATGAAGAACAGGAAGATCAGCGACGCGACGCCGATGCCCACCCACTTGAGCGGGCCGAGCAGCGACACCGGCACGGGGCCGGCCTTGGGCGTCGCCACCTTGGCGAACGGCACCTGCGCGGCCTGGAGCACGTCGCCGCGCGCGGTGTTGATGCCGGCGGCGCTGGTCACCGCCTTCTGCACGGCGGCGAAGTCGGCCGCGGAGACGGACTTGTCGACGAGCAGCGCGACGTTGAGCTTCTTGACGGCGCCGGGAGCGACCTCGGTGTGGTCGACCTGCTTGTCCACCCCGAAGTCCGTGGTGCCGCTCGTCCGCTGGTACTTGGAGTTCGAGCCGCCGGTCGCCGTGTTCTGCGAGTACGTCGGGATGTTCGCGCCGGCCCCGGCCGTGCCGCCGGTCGTCGACCCGGCGCCCGAGAGCTTCTCGGTCTCCTTCTGGGTCTTCAGCGGCACGCCCTTCTTGGCGTAGGTGAGCTTCTCGCGCGTGGTCTTGTCCGCGTTGAGGTCGGCGGTCACGGAGACCTGAGCCTTGCCCGGGCCGAGCGTACGGGCCAGCAGCGCGTTGAGGTTGGTCTCGAGCTGGCGGTCGAAGCGCGCCTCGAGCGCCTGCTTGCCGGCGGCCACGCCGGCGGCGCCGCTCCCGTCGCCCGCCGGCCACAGCAGCGAGCCGGAGGCGTCGGTGATCGTGACGTTCTCGGTCTTGAGGCCCTTGACCGACGAGGCGACGAGCTGGGCGATGCCCTGCACCGCGCCGGGCTGGAGCGTGTCGGCCGAGTTGCCGAGCATGACCGCGGCGGTCGCCGGGGTGGTCTGGTCGGCGAACAGGTCGTCCTGCGGCATCACGAGCTGCACGGACGGCGACGACACGCCCTCGACGCCGGAGATCGTGCGGGCGATCTCGCCTTCGAGCGCGCGCTGGTAGGTGACCTGCTGCTGGAAGTCGGAGGCGCCGAGCTTCTGCTTGTCGAACAGCTCGAAGCCCTGGCCCGAGCCGGCGCTGAGGGTCACGCCCTGGCCGGCGAGCGCGACGCGCGCCTGCGCGACCTGGCTCGCGTCGACCGCCAGCGCGGTGCCGTTGTTGCGCAGCTCGTAGGCGATCCCCTGCGCGTCGAGCGCCGCGGTGACCTTGCTGGTCTGCGCGGGATCGAGGCCCGAGGAGAGCATCGTGTAGGAGGGCGCGCCCGCGATGCGCAGCATGAGGAACGCGATCGCGAGGATGGCCACCGCCGAGACGGCGATGATGCCCTTGGAGCGGGCGGGGAGGGCGCGGAACGTGTCGACGAACGGGGGCATGTCTCAGCTACACCTGGGTGTGGAAGATGTCCTGGGCGGCCTCGACGGCCTTCGTGCGGATCTGTGACGCCAGCTGCATGGCGAGCTGGGCGCGCTCGACGGCCATGACCACGGCCGTCGGGTCCGACGCCTGGCCGGTGGCGAGCGCCTGCGAGGCGGAGGCCGCCTCGGTCTGGGTGTCGGCGAGCGACTGGAGCGACTGGCCGAGCATGTCGCTGAAGCCGGTCCCGGTGGGTTGGGCGGGCTGGGTTGGCTCGACCGGAGCAATGCTCCAGTCGCCGCCGCCGACGGCGAAGGACGGGTCGATCGGCATCAGCGCAGCAGCTCCAGCGTGTGCGCGAACATCTGCTTCGCGGCGTTCATGGCGGTGACGTTGGCCTCATAGGCGCGCGAGGCGCTGATGAGGTCGACCATCTCGGTGACGGTGTCGACGTTGGGCATCGACACGTAGCCCTGCGCGTCGGCGTCGGGGTGGCCCGGGTCGTACACGCGCTTGAGCGGGGTCTGGTCCTCGACGACGCCCGCGACCTGGACGCCGCCGGTGCTGCCGGCCGGGCCGCCGCCCATGGCCTGCGACAGGGTCGCGCCGAACGAGCCGGGCGCCTCCTGGAGCACGACCTCCTTGCGGCGGTACGGCTGGCCGTTGGCGCCGCGCGTCGTCTGGGCGTTGGCGAGGTTCTCGGCCGTGACGTCCATGCGCAGGCGCTCGGCCGTGAGGCCGGACGCGGAGATCTCGAGGCCGCCGAAGAAGCTCACGACGTACCGCCGATGCCCATCGCGGCCTTCAGGATCCCGAGTCGGGCGTGGGCCACCTGCACGGCGGCCTGCTGCTCGAGGGCGTTCTCGGCGAGCTTCGCGGACTCGGCGTCGACGTCGACCGTCGAGCCGTCGGCGCGGGTGGCGCCGGCCGACGCGTCCTTGGCGGGGGTGAAGGAGAGACGGTCGAGCGCCGAGCGCGTGTCCTCACCGCCGGCCATCGCCGCGGCGAGCGCGCCGTGGAAGTCCACGTCGACACGCTGGTAGCCCGGGGTGTTGGCGTTCGCGAGGTTCGCGGCCAGCGCCTCGTGGCGCTTGCCGGCGCCCTCGATGGCGCGCTCGAGGGCAAGCTGCGTGGTGTCGAACAGCACTGGGACGGAATCTCCTGGGAAGAAGGAAGAAGTTGGTGGTCCGTCCTTGGACCCACGAGCCCCGTCCCTGAGGCAGCCAATCCGTTGATCGGTCTCGGGCAACCGAACTTGAGAGGGGCGAACCCCCGGTCACGGCCGCCTGGATGGCGACCGTCCAAATCAAGGCGTCGCCCGGACGGCGATGCAGGCACTACACCCGATCGTTCACCCAGCGGCGCTGGGGAGCGGCCTGCGCGGCGGCGTAGCCGGCCACGGCCCCGCGGCCCGTGTGCAGGCCGGCGAGCTCGCGTTGCGTCTGCGCGCGGGCGGCGGCGAGCGTGTCGATCAGCTCGCGCTGCACGACCGCCAGCGCCTCGAGCGTGAGACGGGCGCCGCGCGGCGCCCTGCCGAGCGTGGCGGCGAGGCGGACGCGCTCGGCGGTCGACGCCGCGAGCTCCTCCCAGCGGCCCTCGGCGGCGAGCCGGCGCTCCTCGTTGGCGCGGGCCAGGAGTGTGGACCAGGGGTCCATCAGGCGGCGGCGACCTGGGCCCACGCGTCGCGCAGCTCGCCCAGCAGCTCGCCGACCTTCTCGACCATCTCGGGGTCGCCGGCCGCGCGTGCCTCGGTCAGGTGGCGCAGGCAGAAGACGTAGATGCCCTGGAGGCGGCTCGCGACGACGCCGCCCTGCTCGAGGTCGAGCGTGTCGAGCAGCTCGGCGATGATCGCCTCGGCGCGGGAGAGGCGGGCGCCCGCCTGGATCGCGTCGTTGTCACGCAGCGCGTACGCGGCCTGGTGCAGGAACCGCAGGCAACCGTCGTAGAGCATGACGACGAGCTGGCCCGGCGTCGCGGTGAGGATGCTCTGCTGCCGGTAGGCAGCGGTCTGGCTGGCGGTGTAGGCGGACAACGGGCAACCTCTGGGGCCGGGGACGGATGGTGCTCTCCGGTAGTCGGCCCGCGACCCCCGCGCTTGAGGCGCGCGCGGGCTACAGCCGCGCGATCTGCGCGGTGAGCCAGGCCTGCTGGGTCTGGCTGGCCGCCATCGCGCTCTCCATCGCCGCGAACTGCGCCTTCAGGCGCTGCTCCTTGGCGTCGAGGCGC
>Ga0081539_10001979_pt1 | contig 31166 bp, 27 predicted proteins | sample TabmetS4T2R2_FD_71023 | JGI IMG/M metagenome (GOLD analysis project Ga0081539, IMG submission 71023) | Tabebuia heterophylla rhizosphere microbial communities from the University of Puerto Rico - S4T2R2 | ecosystem: Host-associated > Plants > Roots > Rhizosphere ... | reverse complement strand
AACCTCTTGACGCATCCGATCGGCACGGGGCCGTTCGAACTCGTCTCCTATGACGTCGGCTCCAAGGTTGTCCTGAAGCGGCGCGAAAACGGCAAATGGTGGGGCGGCGAAGCCTATCTCGATGGCGTCGAGTTCATTGATTATGGACCCGATCCATCTGCCGGCGTCAGCGCTTTCGAGGCCGGCGAGGTCGACACTAACTACGAAACCACTGCCGACTTCGTCGACATCCTGGACGGGCTCGGTCTGGTCAAATCCGAGGTCGCGACGGCGGCAACCATCGTGGCGCGCATGAATGTCAACAACAAGCCGTATGATGACCAGAAGGTCCGCAACGCGCTCCAGATGGCCGTCGACAACGCAACCATTCTGCAGCTTGGTTATGCCGGCCGCGGTACGGTCGCGGAAAACCACCATGTGTCGCCGATCCACCCTGAATATGTGGCTCTGCCGAAGAAAGAACGCGATACGGCCGGCGCGAAGAAGCTGATGGATGAAGCCGGCCAGTCCGACTTCGAGTTCGACCTCATCACGACCGACGAAGACTGGCACAAGAACACCGGCGATGCGATCGCCGCGCAGATACGCGAGGCGGGCCTCAAGGTGAAGCGCACGGTGCTGCCAGGCTCCACGTTCTGGAACGACTGGACGAAATATCCCTTCTCCATGACGACCTGGAACATGCGCCCGCTTGGCGTGCAGATACTGACTCTCGGCTACCGCAGTGGTGAAGCGTGGAACGAGACCGCGTTCGCAAATCCGGATTTCGACAAGAAACTTAATGAGGCCACTGCGCAGCCGGACGTCGAGAAGCGGAAGGTACTGATGAAGGATCTCGAACAGATCCTCCAGGACTCGGGTATTTTGATACAGTCATACTGGCGCTCGCTTTTCAATCACTCGGCCGAATACGTGAAGAATCACGGCATGCATCCGACGAACGAGCACGATTTTTATCGGGTATGGCTCGACAAGGAGGCGTAAGCGCACGATGGCGGGAAGCGCGTTGCGCCGCTTCCCGCCATCGGGTCGACTGCATTTGACCTCAACCCCGTTCGGCAGGGGCGTGATATGCTTGGATTTATCCTACGTCGTCTCGGGACCATGGCGCTGACCATGCTGTGTCTGACGCTGGTCGTTTTCTTTCTCATCAATCTCGATCCGAATTTGAAGAAGCTGGCGATAAGCCAGACCGAGATGCGGACCTCCGCCGAACAACTTGAAAGCTGGTTGCAGAAAAACGGCTATCGCCAGAATTTCTTCGTCCGCTACGGCCAGTGGCTCGGCGTGCTGCCCAAGCAGCCGATCATCGATCCGGCCACAGGCGAGGCGAAACCGCGGTTCGCCTTCTGTAACGAGCCATCCGTCCCGACCTATTCGGGCGTCTTGCAGGGCGATTTCGGCTGCTCGACCAAATACAAGGTGGCGGTCGCCAAAAAGCTTTTTCCGGCGCTCAGGGCGACCGGCATCCTGATGCTCTGGGTCATGGTCACGATGGTTCCGATCTCGCTTCTGATCGGGGTTCTGGCGGGGACGCGGGAAGGCTCCCGGACGGACCGTACATTGTCCGTTGCGTCAATCACCACGACCGCTACGCCGGAATATGTGTCCGGCGTCATCTTCACGGTCATTTTCGCATCGTGGCTCGGCTGGCTGAACGGTTCGGCTGCGAGCGCAACGGGACAGGGGATCACTTTCTACAATTTCACATTGCCGGTGATGACGATGGCGATTTACGCCATCGGCTATATCGCCCGCATGACGCGCGCCTCTATGGTCGAGGTGATGACGCAGCAATATATCCGCACCGCTCGTCTGAAGGGCCTGAGCTTCGGCAACGTCGTCATGAAACATGCGCTGCGCAACGCGCTGATTGCGCCCTTCACTGTAATCATGCTGCAATTTCCATGGCTTCTGACTGGCGTTGTCATCGTCGAGACCATGTTTCGGTATCAGGGCTTCGGCTTCACACTGGTCGAGGCGGCGGGGAACAACGACATAGATCTGCTCCTCGGCTGCTCACTAGTTTCCGTCTTTATCGTTCTGATCACGCAGCTCATTTCAGACGTCGGCTACGCGTTTCTCAATCCGCGTATCCGAGTTCAATAGGAGCGGGCGCAGATGGAAGTCGAATATGTCGGTACCCTTCGTATCATCGCCGGGGTCCTTGTGCGCTTCTGGCCGGTCTGGATCGCGCTGCTGGTAGTCATGGTCCCGAGCTTCCTCTACAGGAAGCGGCTCGGGCTTTACGGGCAGCTCTACGATACTGCCATCGGCATCGCCGGCGTGTTCATCTGCTTGTTCTGGTTGTTCACGGCGGTGTTCGCGTCCTCCATCGCGGCGTTCAACCCCCTCGAGCAGTTCCCGGTAATGAAGGACGTCGGAGCCGGCGCAATCGAGCCTGCTTCAGGAAAGGTCTTCCTGTTCGGCGGCGACAAGCTTGCCCGCGATGTCTTCAGCCGTATGGTCTTCGGCAGCCAGATCGTGCTCATCATCGCACCGGCGGCCACGGCTTTCGCGTTGATGGTCGGCGCGACGCTCAGCCTGCCGGCGGGCTACTATGGCGGCAAGATCGACACTGTGCTGTCGTTCCTGGCCAATATGGTTCTCGCCTTCCCGGTGATCCTTCTGTTCTACCTGCTGGTGACGCCGGGCATCATGGATACACCGATTCCTTATTCGATGGCCGGGGTGTTCTTCCTTTTCCCGATCATCTTCTTCGTCGCGCTGTTCTGGACGCGCTTCCGCAAGCGGCCGCAGCTTCTAGCCATCCAGCTCGCGCTGACCTTGCTGATCGGTGGCTGGATATATGCTGGCCTTGTCTTCGACGCCGACCCCTTCCGAATCATCCACATAGATCCGAATCAGCTGAACATCTTCGTGGCTGTGGTCTTCGCATCAAGCCCCGGCGTGTTCCGCATCGTTCGCGGCCTCACGATGGACATCAAGACACGCGACTATGTGGCCGCCGCGCAGACCCGCGGCGAAAGTCCCTGGTACATCATGCTCTGGGAAATCCTGCCCAATGCGCGCGGGCCGCTGATCGTCGATGCCTGCCTGCGCATCGGCTACACGACGATCCTGCTCGGCACACTCGGCTATTTCGGGCTCGGGCTGGCGCCGGAAAGCCCGGACTGGGGCACATCGATCAAGGATGCCAGCCGGCTGCTGCGCCAATTCATTCATCCTGCCTTGCCGCCCACGATAGCGCTGATGTCCTTTGTGCTCGGCCTCAACCTGCTAGCCGACGCGCTGCGCGAACAGTCGCTGAGAGACTAAGCGCATCTTTCTCTGACGGAGGAATCGAAATGAACGAGGCTGTCAGGAAATCCGCCGAACCCATCCTCGAAATCGAGAACCTTTCCATTTCGTTCTTCACCAAGCGCGGCGAAATTCCGGCCGTGATGGACTTTTCCTGCACGGTCATGCCCGGCGAGGCGATGGGCATCGTAGGCGAGTCCGGCTGCGGCAAGTCGACGGTCTCGCTTGGCGTCATGCGCGACCTGTCGAACATCGGCAAGATCGTCGGCGGCCGCATCAAGTTCAAAGGCAAGGATATGGGCGATATGACCGAGGAGGAGCTTCGCTCCATCCGCGGCAACGAGATCGCGATGATTTATCAAGAGCCCATGGCGAGCTTGAACCCGGCCATGAAGATCGGCAAGCAGCTTATGGAAGTGCCGATCCTGCATGACAAGGTCTCCAAGGAGGAAGCTTACAAACGCGCGATCGAGCTGGTGCGCGCGGTGCGGCTTCCCGATCCCGAACGCATGATGCGCTCCTATCCGCACCAGCTCTCCGGCGGCCAGCAGCAGCGCATCGTCATCGCCATGGCGCTGCTTTCCAAACCCGCGCTGCTGCTGCTAGACGAACCGACCACCGCGCTCGACGTGACGGTCGAGGCCGGCATCGTCGAGCTTGTCAAAGGGCTCGGCAAGCAGTTCGGCACGTCGATGGTCTTCGTGTCGCACAATCTCGGCCTGATCCTCGAGACCTGCGACAAGATCACGGTGATGTATTCCGGCGAAGCGGTCGAGACCGGCTCGGTCAAGGATGTGTTCGATCGTATGCGGCACCCGTATACGCAGGGTCTGTTCCGCTCGATCCCGCTGCCGGGCGCCGACAAGAACAAGCGGCCGCTGATCTCCATTCCGGGCCAGTTGCCGCTGCCGCACGAGCGGCCCAAAGGCTGCAATTTCGGGCCGCGCTGCCAGCACTTCGTCGAAGGGCTTTGCAACGCCGACGAGATCCCGATGATCCCCGTCGAGGGTCACGACGGCCATTACAGCCGCTGCGTGCGCTTTAACGAGATCGACTGGCGTCAGCTTCCGGCCAGCGCCCGCAAGAACCAGGAACCGATCAAGCCTGGCGCGCCGGTGCTGAAGATCGAAGACCTCAAGAAATACTACAAGGTGGCGGCCAACGAGATTTTCGGCGGCGGCGAAGCGCGGGTCGTCAAGGCCAACGAGGCGATCAGCTTCGAAGCGCGCGAATCCGAGACCGTCGCGATCGTCGGCGAGTCCGGCTGCGGGAAGTCCACGCTCGCCAAGGTGCTGATGGGGCTGGAGACGGCAAGCGCCGGCTCCGTCACGCTGGGCAACAGCGAGATCCAGTCGACACCGATCGAAGTGCGCGACGTGCAGACCGTTTCCTCGATTCAGATGGTGTTCCAGAACCCGTTCGATACGCTGAACCCCAGCCACACCGTCGGCTCGCAGATCATACGCACGCTGGAAAAATTCGGCGTCGGCAAGACAAGCGCCGAGCGCCGTCAGCGCATGCTGGAGCTGCTGGATTTGGTGAAGCTTCCGCGCGCTTTCGAGACCCGCATGCCGCGCCAGCTTTCCGGCGGCCAGAAGCAGCGCATCGGCGTCGCGCGCGCCTTCGCCGGCCAAGCCAAGGTTGTGGTGGCGGACGAGCCGGTTTCCGCGCTCGACGTCTCGGTTCAGGCGGCCGTCACCGAGCTCTTGATGGACATCCAGCGCAAGAACAAGACGACGATGCTCTTCATCAGCCACGACCTTTCCGTCGTGCGATATATCGCCGACCGCGTTGTCGTCATGTATCTCGGCCACATTGTCGAGCAGGGCACGACCGACCAGATATTCTCGCCGCCCTACCACCCCTATACCGAGGCGCTGCTCTCGGCGATACCGATCGCCGATACCAGCGTGGTGAAGAAGCACATCGTGCTTGAAGGCGACATCCCGTCGGCCATGAACCCGCCGCCAGGCTGCCCGTTCCAGACGCGCTGCCGCTACAAGCACTTGGTGCCGGACAATCTGTGCGAAACGCAACTGCCGCCGAACCGCGATCTCGGCAAGGGCCACAGCAGCCTGTGCTGGCTCTCCGATGAAATCCTGGCGAAGCAGGAGCCGGTGATAAAGATCGTGCAGGATGACGACGAGCCGAGCCACGGCACGCCGGGCGCCGGTCCGGGTTTCGTCGGCGAACCGCCGAAGCGGCCACACGGAAAAACGGCCTCGCCGGAGGCGGTGGCCGAGGAAGAGGACGCCGAGTCTGCCGAATCTTCCGCCAGGCTGCGCCGCGAGGACGCTCATGAAGACCGTTCCGAAACCGGCGAGAGAGACAGCAGCGACAGCGAGCGGCCCGGCGGAATGCGGCAGGTCGGCTGGGGTGGCCTCTCCGACGATGCGAACGCGCCTTCGCCTTTCGAGCCGACCACCGAGGAAAATGCCGAAGAGGCGGACGAGCGTCGCGACAAGAACCGGCACTGACGCCTCAAGATTTCCGCATCTCGCTATTCGCTGTGCAAGCCGGCTTTGGAACTCTTTCTATTCTCGCCTGTTGCTCTGCCATCCCAAGGTTCAGAGGAGATACGGCATGAGCGACAACAGGACGAAGCTGTATGAGCTGATCGACGACATCAAGATCGCGATGCTGACCACGGTCGAGAAGAACGGAACGCTGCACACACGGCCCATGGCAAACCAGAAAGCGGAAAAAGCCGGCACGCTCTGGTTCTTCACCGAAAAGGATGGCTCGGTCGCAGGCAATGTCAGGGCCAATCCGAGGCTCAGCCTGGGTTATGCAAGTTCTGGCGCTTACGCGACCGTCAGCGGAGTCGGCAAGGTTGTCGGTGACCGGGCCAAGATAAGCGAATTGTGGAGCGACGACGTCAAGGCGTGGTTCCCGAAAGGCAAGACCGATCCGAATCTCGTGCTGCTCCGGGTCGATCCGGAGATGGGCGAGTTCTGGACCTTCCCGTCCGCGCCGATCTCCCAGGCTATTGGCTACGTGAAGGCCAAGCTCACCGGCGAGCCCGCGGACGACATCGGCGAAAACCGGAAGGTCGCCTTGTAGAGGCATCTTGGCCGTCAGGAGGGGCGGGCCCACCGCATCCTTCGAGAAATTCTCCATCGACGGGTGCTCTTCCACCTTGCCAGGGACGGCCTGGAAAGACGTGGTGCTGGTCGAGCGCGATGAGCAGGCCTAGTGTCGTGATTTTGAAGTTCGCTGGATTTCGATATCGCGCGTCGGGCGCACTTCAAAATCAAAACGACACTAGAAATCAATAAGTTGCTAGTGTCCTTCGATTCTGAAATTCGCTCGGCCCTTGATATCGAACTCATGCGAATTTCAGAATCGGGACACTAGTCTGGGGCTCGACCTGGCATGCAGCCGAAGGCATGCACGCCATCAACGGCGCTCCCACTGTCGCCAAGGTGCAGAAATATACGATCGAGCCTACAAGGCGATCGAGGAGTTGCACGGCCTGGCCACTGGCGTTCATGTCACCGGCGGTGTGCTGGTCGCGGCGACGGAGGTGCGCATGGACTAGCTGCGCGGCGTGGTCGCCAAGACCGCGGAGAAAGGCTTTGCCAGTGTTCCAGATTTCGCAGATTGCCGCGGTCGTGTTCGTCGCCATCGCCATGGCGTTGTCCCTTGCCCACGCGCTGGAATTGCCGGGCAAGTTGCGGCTTTCGAAGGAGCAATATCTGGCTGTCCAGCAGATCTACTACCCCGGCTTCACCTTTGGCGGTGGCGCCGAGCCCCTGGCCATCATCGCCCTGCTGGTATTGACGTTTACCACGTCGGCTTTCGGGCCGTTCTGGCTGACGGCCGGCGCGCTGGTCGCGCTTGTCGCGGCTCATGCCGTCTACTGGATCATGACCCATCCGGTGAACAAGTTCTGGCTCCAGGATCTTGAACTGAAAGGGGCGGGACAGACGTTCTTTGGCCACGACCCGCTCAGGCGCCGGAGCGCCGCCGACAGCGCGCAGCCGGACTGGCAGGTCCTTCGCGATCGTTGGGAAAACTCCCATGTCATCCGCGCCGTCCTTTCGGGATTGAGCTTCGTCCTGCTCGTCACCGCCGTCGCGCTGTGAGTTCCACCCTCCACCGCACCGTCACCGACTAAAGATGAGTTAAATAATCAAGTATTATCCGCGCGTTAGCGACCTATCTCAAAATTTGACCGATTGATAAAAATTCTATCTGTGCTAGCCTTCCCAACACAATAATGGGGAATGTCGAATGGCTGTTGGTCAGTTCAGAGAGGGGGTAGCCGCGGGTCGGCTGTCGCCCGCCGAATATGCCGAGAACTTTTCGGACCTTCACCCGCCGCTCGATCATCACGAGGCGCTCGTCGAATCCGACCGCTGCTATTTCTGCTACGACGCCCCTTGCATGAATGCGTGTCCGACCTCGATCGATATTCCGCTCTTCATCCGCGAGATCGCCACCGGCAATCCGCTTGGTTCGGCCAAGACGATCTTCGACCAGAACATCCTGGGTGGCATGTGCGCCCGCGTTTGCCCGACCGAAACGCTCTGCGAAGAGGTCTGTGTGCGCGAGGTCGCCGAGGGCAAGCCGGTGCAGATCGGCCGGCTCCAGCGCTACGCCACCGACATCGCGATGGTTCAAGGCAAACAGTTCTACAAGCGCGCTGCGCCAACAGGCAAAAAGGTTGCCGTGGTTGGCGCCGGGCCGGCCGGTCTTGCGGCCGCACACCGGCTGGCACGCCATGGCCATGACGTGACGGTCCTCGAAGCACGGCCGAAGGCAGGCGGCCTCAACGAATACGGCATCGCCGCTTACAAGAGCGTCGACAACTTCGCCCAGGCCGAGGTCGACTACGTAACGGCCATCGGCGGCATCCGAATAGAAAATGGCAAGGCGCTCGGCCGCGACTTCCATCTCGCCGATCTGGTGAAAGCCCATGACGCCGTGTTCCTCGGTCTCGGTCTTGCCGGCGTCAACGCGCTGCGTGCCGAGGGCGAGACAGCCGAAGGCGTCGAGAACGCTGTCGAGTTCATCGCTGACCTCAGGCAGGCGAGCGACGTTGGCACATTGCCGGTGGGCCGCCGCGTCGTCGTCATCGGCGGCGGCATGACGGCGATCGATGCCGCCGTACAGTCGAAACTGCTCGGCGCCGAGGAGGTGACGATCTGTTACCGGCGTGGGCAGGAGCACATGAACGCCTCGGAATTCGAGCAGGAACTGGCGGTCGTCAACGGCGTCGTCATCCGCCACTGGCTACAGCCGAAGCGCGTCGTTGCCGATGGCGGTAAGGTTTCCGGCATCGAGCTCGAATATACGGCGATGGAAGGCGACAGGCTCGTCGGCACAGGTGAGACGGTCCTGCTTGCCGCCAACCAGGTCTTCAAGGCGATCGGCCAGTCCTTCGAGGTCGCCGCTCTGGACGGCAGCGGCGCTGCGATCGCGCTTGAGAATGGCCGCATCAAGGTGGACGCCGAGGGCCGTACGTCGCTGCCCAAGGTTTGGGCCGGCGGCGACTGCATCCTCGGCGGCGACGATCTCACCGTCTCGGCGGTCGCGCAGGGGCGCGATGCGGCCGAGAGCATCCACCGGGCACTCACCGCGAACGGGAGGGCATGAGCAATGGCAGACCTTCGCACCAATTTCGTCGGCATCAAGTCGCCGAACCCATTCTGGCTGGCGTCCGCGCCGCCGACCGACAAGGAATGCAACGTCGTGCGCGCCTTCAAGGAAGGCTGGGGCGGCGTTGTCTGGAAGACGCTGGGCGAAGCGGGCCCGCCGGTCGTCAACGTCAACGGACCGCGCTACGGCGCGATCTGGGGCGCCGACCGGCGGTTATTGGGCTTGAACAATATCGAGCTCATCACCGACCGCGACCTCTATGTGAACCTCACCGAGATCAAGCGGGTCAAGAAGGACTGGCCGGACCGCGCTTTGGTCGTGTCGCTGATGGTGCCCTGCGTCGAGGAGAGCTGGAAGGCCATCCTGCCACTGGTCGAGGAAACCGAGGCTGACGGCATCGAGCTCAATTTCGGCTGCCCGCACGGCATGAGCGAGCGCGGCATGGGCTCGGCCGTCGGTCAGGTGCCGGAATACATCGAGATGGTGGTGCGCTGGTGCAAGACCAACACGCGCATGCCGGTCATTACCAAGCTCACCCCCAACATCACCGATATCCGCAAGCCGGCGCGGGCGGCGAAGGCCGGCGGTACGGACGCAGTTTCGCTCATCAACACGATCAACTCCATCACCGCGGTCAATCTCGACACGTTCTCGCCGGAGCCTTCGATCGACGGCAAAGGCAGCCATGGCGGCTATTGCGGCCCGGCCGTGAAGCCGATCGCCTTGAACATGGTGGCCGAGATCGCCCGCGATGCCGAAACGCGGGGTCTGCCGATTTCTGGCATCGGCGGCATCACCACCTGGCGCGACGCGGCAGAGTTCATGGCGCTCGGCTCGGGTACAGTGCAGGTCTGCACGGCCGCCATGACCTACGGCTTCAAGATCGTAAAGGAAATGATCGCCGGTCTCGAGAACTGGATGGACGAGAAGGGTTTTTCCACGATCGACCAGCTCGTCGGCCGCGCCACGCCCAACGTCACCGACTGGCAGTATCTCAACCTCAACTACGTCGCCAAGGCGAAGATCAACCAGGACCTGTGCATCCAGTGCGGCCGCTGCCACATCGCCTGCGAGGATACCTCGCACCAGGCGATCATGGCGACGATCAACGGCAAGCGCCACTTCGAGGTGATCGAGGAGGAATGCGTCGGCTGCAACCTTTGCGTCAACGTTTGCCCGGTCGACGGCTGCATCACCATGGAGCCGCTCGCGGTCGGCACGCTCGACAAGCGGACGAACACGCCCGTCTCGCCGACCTACGCCAACTGGACGACGCACCCCAACAACCCGATGGCGAAGGTGGCGGCGGAATAAAGTCGACCGCGTCCGTGACCGGACCACTCTCCGGATCAAAGTAATGGCGCGCTTCAATCTCGAAGCCGGCGCGCCATCATAATCTCGTCGATTTCCTTGTCGTCGTGGAGGAAGCCACCTGGAATGCGGCCGATGGTAGCGCGATGCGCCATCTTGCTGGATTGCTGGCGAATGAGCCCCGTGATGCCCACCGGCTCGTCATCATCGAATGCAACGAAGACGGGGTTATCGGTGAGGCGTCGGCGCCGTTCCTCATCCGGCATGATTTCCCAGTCCTCGGCTCGGCTGGCATAGGCGGCAGGTTCGGTACGCAAGGCTTCGAGCCTGATGCGTCGGAAAACGTCCACGTCGTTTTGGCCAAGCTGTCGAATCAAGCCGGGAAACTCGTTAAGGGCCGGGGGTCGTCCCAAACAGCCCTTGTCGTTGAACAAGTCGTGACCATTCAGCGCTTGGGCTTCAGCCCATCGATATAGAGCTGCTCCAGAAACCGCGCGGCATCCTCGAAGCGGCCTTCGCCGCCGCGATCTGCTCCCAGCACGGCGCGCACCTGCACGTCGAAATCCGCGTAGTGCTGCGTGGTCGCCCAGATCGAGAAGATGAGGTGCCAGGGATCGGTACGTGCGATCTTGCCGGCGCGCATCCAGCCCTTGATAACCTCGGCCTTCTCGTCGACCAACGTCTTCAGCTCGCCCTCCAGCATGGGCATGATGCGCGGCGCGCCCTGCAGCATCTCGTTGGCGAAGAGACGGCTCTCGCGCGGAAAATCGCGCGCCATCTCCAGCTTGCGGCGGATGTAACCCCGGATCTCGGTGAGCGGGTCGCCGATGTCGTCGAGTTCGCGCAGCGGCGCCAGCCATGTGTCGAGCAGACGCTGGAGCAGGGTGACGTGGATGTCTTCCTTGCGGCGGAAGTAGTAGAGCAGGTTCGGCTTCGACATGCGGGCGGCTTCCGCGATCTGATCGATCGTCGCGCCACGGAAGCCCTGGTTGGAGAACACTTCCAGCGCTGCTTCGAGAATGATCTCGCGCTTCTCGCTCTGGATGCGTGTGCGGCGGGGGGCTGCGGCTTCCACTGTCATTCGCCGCCCGTCGACGGCACTTGCAAATGCCTCTGTGGCCCAATGGACTGGACCAGTTTTTCCCTTGTTTCTGGCGGGCGTTTCCGGCCGATCATTTTGCTTAGTATTCCCTTGACCGCCTATCTGGCGGTGCTAACGTTTGTCCAATCGGTCAAAATTTGCGTAGCAGAAAACGCAGGCGGGACCAAGCGTTGGCCGCGATCAAACAGGTGCATCAAGAGGGAAGCTTGGTCATGTCGAACCGTCTCAACGTCGTACCCAACGACCTTTCCGCCTACTGGATGCCGTTCACCGCGAATCGGCAGTTCAAGCAGGCGCCGCGCATGTTCGTGTCCGCCAAGGACATGCATTACACCACGCCGGACGGTCGCAAAGTCCTCGACGGCCACGCCGGCATGTGGTGCGTGAATGCCGGCCATGGCAGACCGAAAATCACCGAGGCGATACAGCATCAAGCCGCCGAGCTCGACTATTCGCCTGCCTTCCAGGTGGGCACCCCCATCGTGTTCGAATTCGCCAACCGGCTGGTCGAAATCGCGCCGAAGGGTATGGACCACGTCTTCTTCACCAATTCCGGTTCGGAGGCGGTCGATACCGCCCTGAAGATGGCCATCGCCTATCACCGCGTGAGGGGAGAAGGGTCGCGCTTCCGGCTGATCGGCCGCGAGCGCGGTTATCATGGCGTCAATTTCGGCGGCATCTCGGTCGGCGGCATCGTCGCCAACCGCAAGATGTTCGGCACGCTGCTCACCGGCGTCGATCACATGCCGCACACGCATAACCTTGCCAAGAACGCTTTCACGCGTGGCCAGCCCGAGCATGGCGCGGAACTCGCCGACGAGCTGGAGAGGATCGTTACGCTGCACGATGCATCGACCATCGCTGCCGTGATCGTAGAGCCGGTGGCGGGCTCGACCGGCGTGCTGATCCCGCCCAAAGGTTATCTGCAGAAGCTGCGCGCGACCTGCGACAAATACGGCATCCTGCTGATCTTCGATGAGGTGATCACCGGTTTCGGCCGTCTCGGCGCGCCGTTCGCAGCCGACTATTTCGGCGTAACGCCGGACCTCATGACCACGGCAAAAGGCGTCACCAATGGCGTCATCCCGATGGGCGCCGTGTTCGTGAAGAAGGAAATTCACGACGCCTTCATGACCGGGCCTGAACACCTGATCGAGTTCTTCCACGGCTACACCTATTCCGGCAACCCGATAGCCTGCGCGGCCGGCCTCGGCACGCTCGACACCTACAAGGAAGAGGGCTTGCTGACGCGCGGAGAGGAACTCGGCCCGTACTGGGAGGACGCGGTGCATTCGCTGAAAGGCGAGCCGCACGTCATCGACATCCGCAACATCGGCCTGATCGGTGCGATCGAGCTCGAGCCAATCGCCGGGCAGCCGACCAAGCGCGCCTTCTCCGCTTTCGTAAAGGCATTCGAGCGCGGGGCTCTGATCCGCACCACCGGCGACATCATCGCGCTTGCGCCCCCGCTGATCATCACCAAGGGCCAGATCAACGAGCTGATCGATCATGTGCGCGAAGTGCTGAGGATGGTTGATTGATTGGACTGAGATGAAGGCGCTCTCCGTTGCCCCCCTCTGTCCTGCCGGCCATCTCCCTCGCAAGGGGGGAGATTGGCCGCCCGCTTTGCGGACGCATTTCCTGCAACGTTGGAGACTGGCGAAATCGTCGATGACAGCCAATCTCCGCCCTTGCGGGGGAGATGTCCGGCAGGACAGAGGGGGGCGCGAAAGAGCGCTGCCCTTGGAGGTACTGCCTGGGTCAATGCTATTGGGAGCAGCCAGTGCCTCTTGAATCCAACCTCCGCATCAATGCCGATCGCCTGTGGGACTCCCTCATGGAGATGGCCAAGATCGGCCCGGGCGTGGCCGGCGGCAACAACCGCCAGACGCTGACCGACTCCGACAGTGAGGGCCGAAACCTCTTCAAGCGCTGGTGCGACGACGCCGGACTAACGACCGGCGTCGATCAGATGGGCACCATGTTCGCCGGCCGCGAGGGCACCGAGCCTGATGCGCTGCCGGTCTATGTCGGCAGCCATCTCGACACGCAGCCGACCGGCGGCAAGTATGACGGTGTGCTCGGCGTGCTCAGTGGGTTGGAGTTGGTCCGCTCGCTCAATGATCTCGGCATCAAGACAAAGCACCCGATCGTCGTCACCAACTGGACGAACGAGGAAGGCGCCCGCTTCGCGCCAGCCATGCTCGCCTCCGGCGTGTTTGCCGGCGCGCTTGCGCTCGACTACGCCTATGCCCGAAAGGATCTCGAGGGCAAGAGTTTCGGCGAGGAGCTGAAGCGCATCGGCTGGCTTGGCGACGAGCCGGTGGGCGCGCGCAAGATGCACGCCTATTTCGAGTACCACATCGAGCAGGGCCCCATCCTCGAGGCCGAGGAGAAGCAGATCGGTGTGGTGACCCATTGCCAGGGTCTCTGGTGGCTCGAATTCACCCTGAAAGGCAAGGAGGCGCATACCGGCTCGACCCCGATGAACATGCGCGTCAATGCCGGCCTCGCAATGGCCCGCATCTTCGAGATGGTCCAGAAAGTGGCGATGGATGCCCAGCCGGGCGCCGTAGGCGGCGTCGGCCAGGTGAAGTTCTCGCCCAATTCGCGCAATGTGCTGCCCGGCACGGTCGTGTTCACGGTCGACATCCGCTCGCCCGACCAGGCCAAGCTCGACGGCATGCGCAAGACCATCGAGGCCGAAGCGGCGAAGATCGCCGAGGCGCTTGGCGTCGGCTGCTCGGTCGAGGCGGTCGGCCATTTCGATCCCGTCACCTTCGATCCCACACTGGTCGGACGCGTCCGCTCGGCAGCGGAGAAGCTTGGGCTTTCGCATATGAACATCATCTCGGGCGCGGGGCACGACGCGTGCTGGGCTGCCAAGGTCGCGCCTGCGACCATGGTCATGTGCCCCTGCGTCGGCGGGCTCTCCCACAACGAGGCCGAGGACATCTCCAGGGAATGGGCCGAGGCGGGCGCCAACGTGCTCTTCCATGCCGTGGTCGAGACGGCGGGAATTGTTGAATGATCTGAAGCGCCTATCGAACGCAGCTCGCTAGAAGCGCGAAGGAACAAGGGAACGAGAAAAATGTCCAAAGTCATCAAGAACGGCACGATCGTCACCGCCGATCGCACATGGAAGGCCGACGTGCTGTTCCAGCACGGCAAGATTGTCGCGACCGGCCCGGACCTCCACGCCGACCATGAGTTCGACGCGACCGGCTGCTACGTGATGCCGGGCGGCATCGATCCGCACACCCATCTCGAAATGCCCTTCATGGGCACCTATTCGGCCGACGATTTCGAGAGCGGCACGCGCGCCGCGCTCTCCGGCGGCACCACCATGGTGGTCGATTTCTGCCTGCCGTCGCCCAACCAGTCGCTGCTCGAAGCACTGCAGATGTGGGACAACAAGACCTCGAGGGCGTCCTGCGACTATTCCTTCCATATGGCGATCACCTGGTGGGGCGAGCAGGTCTTCAACGAGATGGCCACCGTCGTCGACAAGGGCATCACATCGTTCAAGCACTTCATGGCCTACAAGGGCGCGCTGATGGTCGACGACGACGAGATGTACTCGTCATTCAAGCGCTGCGCCGAGCTCGGCGCGCTGCCGCTGGTCCATGCCGAGAACGGCGATGTGGTCGCGCAGCTCCAGCAGAAGCTGCTCGCCGAAGGCAACAACGGCCCGGAGGCGCACGCCTATTCGCGGCCGCCCGAGGTGGAGGGCGAGGCGACCAACCGCGCCATCATGATCGCCGACATGGCGGGCGTGCCGCTCTATGTCGTGCATGTCTCTTGCGAGCAGGCGCACGAGGCGATCCGCCGCGCTCGCCAGAAAGGCATGCGCGTGTTCGGGGAGCCGCTTGTCCAGCATCTCACGCTTGATGAGGGTGAGTATCAGAACCCCGACTGGGATCATGCGGCCCGGCGCGTGATGAGCCCGCCGTTCCGCAACAGGTTGCATCAGGATTCGCTGTGGGCCGGCCTGCAGGCAGGCTCGCTGCAGGTGGTCGCTACCGACCATTGCGCCTTCACCACGAAGCAGAAGCGCTTCGGGGTCGGCGACTTCACCAAGATCCCGAACGGCACCGGCGGCCTGGAGGACCGGCTGCCGGTGCTATGGACCAAGGGTGTGAACACCGGCCGGCTGACCATGAACGAATTCGTCGCCGTCACCTCGACCAACATCGCCAAGATCCTCAACATGTATCCGCGTAAGGGGGCGATCGTCGAAGGTGCGGATGCCGACATCATCGTGTGGGATCCCAAGCGCAAGAAGACGATCACCGCTGAAAAACAGCAGTCGGTGATCGACTACAACGTGTTCGAGGGCTTCGAAGTGACCGGCCTGCCGCGCTTCGTCTTCACGCGTGGCGAGCCCGCCATCCAGGAGGCGGAGGTGAAGGCCAAGCCCGGCCACGGACAGTTCGTCGGCCGCGAGGCCAACGCGCCGGTCAGCCGTGCGCTCTCCACGTGGAAGGAAGTGGTCGCGCCGCGCAAAGTCGAGCGAACCGGCATTCCGGCGACAGGGGTTTGATCGCATGAAGGGGGTGTGGTGGGGATCGCTGCTCGTTTGTCTCGGCGCGGCGCTGCCGGCGGCTGCCGTCGAGATCGACGCAGGCGGCAATTACGGCAATGACGCCGGCTGCAAATATCTGGCAACCAACAACTATGAGGGCGAGGACCTCGTCGCGCTCACGCCCAGGGAAGTGCAGACCTACGTCACGCTGTGCTCGTTCGTGAATGCCACGACGCTGGAGAACGGCACGATCGTCACTACTGTGATTTGCGGTCACGAGGGCGATGAGGCTCAGACGCTCGAGCTGATGCGTTTCACCAAGAGCCTGGAGGGTGATCGCTGGGGTATCTACGGCGCCGACGGCACCTCGTGGGGCGAGGTGTCGCGTTGCCGTTGAACCTTCGTCGTGTGTTGAAATTTCGCCACGCAGCGAGGCACGTTGCGAGGCGCAGCGGCGAAATCGCGCTACTTCACCAACGCATCCAGATGCGGCAGGAGAACGACGCTCTCCTGTTCGTTGGGGTCGGTGCGGGCGATCACCGCGGACGACGGCTTGTCCGTGTTGTTGGCCGGCAGATGCGGCACGCCGGCCGGGATGTAGAACAAGTCGCCTGCCTTGACGACGATGTGATGTTCGAGGTTGTCGCCGTACCATGTGTCGACCTCGCCGGAGAGGCAATAGATGGCGGTCTCGTGCGCCTCATGAAGATGCGCCTTGGCGCGGGCGCCCGGCGGCATCGTCAGAATGTGCAGGCAGATGCCCTTGGAGCCGACTGTCTCGGTCGAGATGCCTTCGAAATAGTTCAGCCCCTGCTTCCCGGCATAGGTATGGTCGGGGCGTATGAGGCGGCAGGTGGGCTTTGACTGAATTGTCATGAGATGAGGCTCCGGAAAGCATGTCGGGCAGGGGATGCCAGTGGTAATCAATACGGACACAAAGGCAAATCGGTTTTCGGCGACTGTCGGGGAGTTCTGCGCGCCAACATGACAGCCAATTCGCCAGCCGTCGTTTCCGCCAGCCAGCTCAGCCTGACCTTCCAGACCAGTGACGGTCCGGTCCGCGCCCTATCCGAAGTCGATCTAGCCATCCGCAAGGGCGAGTTCGTCTCCTTCATCGGTCCGTCCGGCTGCGGCAAGACCACGTTCCTGCGTGTCATCGCCGATCTGGAGAGGCCCACGGAAGGCTCCATCCTGGTCAACGGCATGACGGCCGAGCAGGCACGCCAGCGGCGCGCCTATGGCTATGTCTTCCAGGCGCCGGCGCTCTACCCCTGGCGCACCATCGAGCGCAATGTCGCGCTGCCGCTCGAAATCATGCGTGTTGGCCGCGCCGAGCAGCAGGAACGCATCAAGCGCACGCTCGACCTCGTCAATCTCACCGGCTTCGAGAAGAAATATCCCTGGCAGCTTTCCGGCGGCATGCAGCAGCGCGCCTCGATCGCCCGCGCTCTCGCTTTCGATGCCGACCTGCTTCTCATGGACGAACCGTTTGGCGCGCTCGACGAGATCGTTCGCGACCATCTCAACAAACAGCTCCTCGAGCTATGGGGGCGCACGCAGAAGACAATCTGCTTCGTCACGCATTCGATCCCCGAGGCGGTCTACCTCTCGACCCGCATCGTCGTCATGTCGCCGCGCCCCGGCCGCGTGACCGACGTCATCGAATCGACGTTGCCGCGTGAGCGCCCGCTCCACATCCGCGAGACGCCCGAGTTCCTGGCCATTGCCCATCGCGTGCGCGATGGGCTTCATGCAGGTCATAGCTATGAGGATTGAGCGCGATCGTCCTCTCCCCCATGCAGGGCTATTGCGTATCGAGCTTGTCTTCTTTGGGACCCCCACCCTGTCCCTCCCCACAAGGGGGAGGGGACGCCCTCGCCTTGGTTTAGGGCAAAACCGAAGAAGGTTAGTGGGCACTACCGCAAAATCCCCCTCCCCCTTGCGGGGAGGGGTTAGGGGTGGGGGTAAGTTGATATGCGATAGTTCCGCTCCCCTACGTGCCGAGGGTAAGGGGAGTTGATGGTGCCGACGTTCATCGAGCCATCGGCGATCTCACGCGCCCGCAAGCTGCGGAGGAACATGACGGATGGCGAACGTCGGCTATGGTCGGAATTGCGGGAGTTTCGCCGGCTCTACGGAGTACATGTGCGAAAGCAGGCCCCAATTGGTCCTTACGTCGCGGACTTTGTCATTCACGAGCATCGTCTCGTCATTGAAATTGACGGCGAACATCACTTCACGCCCGTCGGGCAGGCACGCGATCGAATTCGTGACGAATGGTTTGTGTCCCAGGGCTACAAAGTTGTCCGGATCAACACGGGAGAACTTTCCGATTCCTTCGATGGATGCATCGAAGGAATCCTGCATGAACTGGGTTTGATGAAGGACGAAACGACCCCCACCCCTAACCCCTCCCCACAAGGGGGAAGGGGATCTGGATTGCACCCGTGACCCGCTTCCGCGACAGGATCATCCCCGTATTGACGCTGCTCGCCGGCCTGGTCGTCATCTGGTACATCGGCGCCATCTTGATGAACGCGCCGTTCCAGCGCGATCTCGACCGGCGCGCCAACGAAACGCCCGGCGCCATCGCGTTCATCGGCAAGACGCTGTCGCAGCCGAAACCCACGCTGCCGGCGCCGCACCAGGTTGCGGTCAGCTTCTTCAACGCGACTTTCCTGGTCAAGCCGTGGAGCACGCGCAGCCTCGTCTACCATGCCTGGGTGACGCTCTCCTCGACACTGCTCGGCTTCGCCTTCGGCACGGCGCTCGGCATCCTGATCGCGGTTGGCGTCGTCCATGTGATCGCGCTCGACCGCAGCCTGATGCCGTGGATCATCGCCTCGCAGACCATCCCCATCCTGGCGATCGCGCCGATGATCATCGTGGTCTTTGCCGCGATCGGCGTTACCGGCCTGATCCCGAAGTCGCTGATCTCGACCTATCTGTCGTTCTTTCCCGTCGCTGTCGGCATGGTGAAAGGCTTGCGCTCGCCCGAGCCCATCTATCTCGACCTGATGCGCACCTATAACGCCAGCGCTGGCCAGGTGTTCTGGAAGCTGCGCGTGCCGGCCTCCGTGCCGTTCCTGTTCACCTCGATGAAGGTGGCGATCGCGGCGAGCCTGGTTGGCGCCATCGTCGGCGAGCTGCCGACCGGCGCGGTCGCCGGCATCGGCGCCAAGCTGCTCACCGGCTCCTACTACAGCCAGACCATCGACATCTGGGCCGCACTCGTCGCCGGCTCGATCGTCGCGGCGCTTCTCGTCACCATCGTCGGCCTCGTCGGCCGGCTGGTCGACCGCTCCATGGGCGCGCGGCCGGCATGACCAGGCTCGACATACGCTGGCAGGCGATCGTGGCGATCGTTCTCTGCATCGCCACCCAGTTCATGGACGCCATGACGGTGCCCGAAGCCCAGCAACTCGCCGACCCGACCATCACCATGAACTATCCTTATGTCGGCACACGGGGCCTGATCTTCTGGGCGCTCATGGTGGCGGCTCTGGTGTCGCTGGTGAGGATGTCGGCGCTCGTGAGAATCGTGGTGCTGTTCATAGGCGCGTATGCCGCGGCCTGGTGGCTGGTCGAGGGCATTGTCGGCTTCGACGGCACCGCGCTCGCGCCCTTTTACCTGTTCCTCGCTGCCGCGTGGCTGCTCGCTTGGCTCTGCGTCAGCCTGCTTTCCCAACTCAAGCCGGCCGTATATAGCGCGCGGACGCTGATCAGGCTGCTGATCCCCGCGATCTTCGGCGCCTGGATCCTGATCCTGTGGGAAGGCATCACCCGCGGAGCCGGCATTCCCTTCGTGCTCTTGCCGCCGCCGAGCCTGATCGGCGTGCGCATCGCCAACTCGTTGCCGATCCTCGGCGCCGATGTCGTGCAGACCGTCTTCAAATCCGTCATCGTCGGCTACGCGATCGGCTGCCTGCTCGGTTTCCTGACGGCGATCCTTGCCGACCGCGTCGCGTTCCTGCGCAAGGGTTTGCTGCCGATCGGCAATATGGTCTCGGCGCTGCCCATCATCGGCGTCGCGCCCATCATGGTCATGTGGTTCGGCTTCGGCTGGGAATCCAAGGCAGCGGTCGTCGTCATCATGACCTTCTTCCCGATGCTGGTGAACACGGTCGCGGGCCTGGCGGCGGCAGGGCACATGGAGCGGGACCTGATGCGCACCTATGCGTCGGACTACTGGCAGACGCTCTTCAAGCTGCGCCTGCCGGCCGCCGCTCCGTTCATCTTCAACGCACTCAAGATCAATTCGACGCTCGCCATGATCGGTGCTATCGTGGCCGAATTCTTCGGCACGCCGACCGTCGGCATGGGGTTCCGGATATCGGCGGAGGTCGGCCGGATGAACGTCGATATGGTGTGGGCGGAAATCGCGGTTGCGGCGCTTGTCGGTTCCGTCTTCTATGGCGTGGTCGCCCTCATCGAGCGGGCAGCTACGTTCTGGCATCCGTCTATTCGGGGTGGCCAATAGCTTCTCCTTGGTGTTCAGCGAACCGAGTATCGTACTTCCCGCCCAGTTCTTCGTGTAGTTCCTATGAAGTTGCCGACCGGGCGTCCGACATTTAAAATGGCCGTTGGAAGAGAAGGAAATCTGGAATGGCCGAGATTACTCTCGACTGGATCGGCGCGAAGCTGAATGAAGTGCTCGATGAAATGCGCAACGTGCGAGCTGAACTCTCGGCAATGCGCGCTGAAATCGATGGTAGTTTTCACATGATGCGCGGCACTGACGACCGCGTAGAAGGCTTGCGCCGGATAGTCGATGGATACAGCGCATCACGGCGCTGGAGAAGACCCGCAAGCCCTAGGGGCGGCATTGCCGGGAACTGATCGCGGGGCGAACAAGCGGAAAACCCTTGCGAAGTTCGGTAACCTAAGCAATTGATTTTGCTTGGTCATGCAAATCCGTGGTGGGTAGACCAACTTCAGAGGGAAAACATATGAAAAAACTGATGATTCCACTTCTGGCAGGCGCACTGTCGCTTGCCGCTTTCCAGGCGATCGCTGCCGACAAGCTGACGCTGCAGCTGAAATGGGTCACGCAATCGCAGTTTGCGGGCTATTATGTCGCAAAGGACAAGGGTTTTTACGAGGAGGAAGGCCTAGACGTCGAAATCAAGCCGGGCGGCCCCGACATCGCGCCCGAGCAGGTGATCGCCGGCGGCGGCGCCGACGTGATCGTCGACTGGATGGGCGGCGCGCTGGTCGCCCGCGAGAAGGGTGTGCCGCTGGTCAACATCGCCCAGCCCTTCAAGAAGGCCGGCATGGAGATGGTCTGCCCGAAGGATGGGCCGATCAAGTCGGAAGCCGACTTCAAGGGCCACACGCTCGGTGTCTGGTTCTTCGGCAACGAATATCCGTTCTTCGCCTGGATGAACAAGCTTGGCCTGAAGACCGAAGGCGGGCCCGACGGCGTCACTGTGCTCAAGCAGAGCTTCGACGTGCAGCCGCTCATCCAGAAGCAGGCCGACTGCATCTCGGTGATGACCTATAACGAATACTGGCAGCTCATCGATGCCGGCTACAAACCCGAGGACCTGATCGTCTTCAACTATTCGGCCATGGGCAACGACCTGCTCGAGGACGGCCTCTACGCGCTGGGAAACCAGCTCGCCGATCCTGCCTTCGCCGACAAGATGGTCCGCTTCGTGCGCGCCTCGATGAAGGGCTGGAAATACGCCACCGAAAACCCGGACGAGGCGGCCGGCATCGTCGTCGAGAATGGCGGCCAGGACGAGAACCATCAGAAACGCATGATGGGCGAAATCGCCAAGCTGATCGACAATGCCGACGGCAAGCTGGTCACCGCCGCCTATGACCGCACGGCCAAGGCGCTGCTCGACCAGAAGATCATCACCAAGGAGCCCTCGGGCGCCTGGACCTCGGCGATCACCGACCAGGCGATCAAGTAGCGGCCTCGCTGTTGGGCGTTACTCTCCCTGTTATACGGGAAGGATGCCGGCAGGCAGGTGAGGGGCGGGTGACCGCCCCTTTCTTTCGCACCCATGACTGCTCTTAAGAAAGGAATCTTTCCTTAGCCTCGCCCCTAAGAAAGGATTCGGCTATATCCTTTCCTTAAGTTCAACCTTAGGATCGTCTCCTTAGAATGGCGCCCGAACGCAGCACCAGATTGGGCCACAATATCGTCACTGCGATAGGTGGCGAGCGCGTCGAAGCGTTCATTCCGCCGCCACTGCCGCCTGCACCGCCAATTCGGATGGAGCGGCTCTACAGGCTGATTGAAGAGGCCAACCGAGCAATCGGCCGGTTGGATGGCGTCACCTCCATTCTGCCTGACGCTCCGCTGTTCCTTTACATGTATGTGCGGAAGGAAGCGCTGCTTTCATCGCAGATCGAAGGGACGCAGTCATCACTCTCGGACCTTCTGCTATTCGAGAGCGAAGAAGCACCCGGCGCGCCGCTCGATGACGTTCAGGAGGTTTCGAACTACGTCGCAGCCATGAACCACGGCCTCGCCCGCATTCGGGAAGGGTTTCCGCTGTCGCTCCGTCTCATCCGTGAAATTCACGAGATACTACTCTCCAAAGGGCGAGGGGCGGGAAAGCAGCCCGGCGAATTCCGGCGCACACAAAACTGGATCGGTGGAACACGTCCCGGAAATGCTGCCTTCGTTCCTCCTCCGCCGAATGAGATACCGGATTTGCTCTCGAACCTGGAGAAGTTCATCCACGCGGAAACATCGCAGATTCCTACGCTGATCAAGGCTGGACTGATTCACGTCCAATTCGAGACCATACACCCTTTCTTGGATGGAAATGGACGCCTTGGTCGGCTGCTGATCACCTTCCTGCTGTGTACCGAAGGGATATTGAAGGAACCCATTCTCTACCTAAGTTTCTTCTTCAAGACCCATCGAAGCCGGTACTATGATCTTCTCCAGCAAGTCCGGCAGAAGGGTGACTGGGAGGCATGGATTGAGTTTTTTCTCGAAGGCGTGACGGAGACATCGCTGCAGGCCGCCGATGCCGCTCGAGAAATTCTCAATCTCTTCGAGACAGACCGGCGCAGGATCGAGGCCTTGGGCCGCCCCGCAGCCTCAGCTTTGCGCGTTCATCCACTCTTTCAGATCAAGCCGATCATATCGGTTCCGGATGCCGTGGCTCGACTGGGCATTTCCGCACCGACGGTACGAAAGTCAATCGCGCATCTGCAGGCTCTCGGTATCCTGCGGGAGACGACTGGAAGGCAGCGCGGCCGGCTGTTTGTCTACGATTCCTATCTGGCAATTCTCGCCCGCGGCACGGAACCGTTGCCGCGATGACCCGTCTGGTTAGTGCGCCATGCGATAGACCGTGACCGACACCGTCCGCCCATTCGAGAAGTTGAAGCCCTCAACCGTGGCCATCGGCTCCGGCTTCCTGGCCGCTTCTTCGAACGCCGCTGCGAACGAAGCTTCCTGAGCCTTCTCGATAGCCGCGATCGCGCAGGCATCATCCTGGAGCTTGGCCGCTGCGCCGGCGCCATTCGTCAGCACGGTTTCGGTGCCAGCAAGGAAAATGAGGCTAGGCTCCTCATATCCGGCCGAAGTGAGCGTCGAATTCGGGCACGAACGGTTCGCCTCGAATGCCCTCGCAATCTCGCGGGCGGGCCACAACTTGCCGATCTCCGGCAGCACCTTGCCGGCGAGCAGGCCCATTGCGATCAGGCATGCGATCGTCGCGCCGGCAACGCGCGGCAGTGGCGAAAGCTTGACCGCTATGCCCGAGCCCAGCCAACCTGCGGCAAGGAATGCAAGCGCGCAGACAACACCCCAGCCCGAAAAACCGTCGAAATAGATCGGCAGGCCAATAGCCAATGCTGCCAGGCCGACCGTCACGGCCAACACGCCAAATCGTGCCGCAAGAACGAGCCAGCGCTGCCAGAGCGGAACCCTCATAGCCCCCGTCGCGGCAGCCCCCAACCACCATGCCATCAGCAGGAGCAGCGCCGGGTAGGCCGGCAACACGTAATGAGGCAGCTTGGTGGGCATAATCTCGCAAACGATCCACCAGGGTAGGTACCAGGCGAGCAGGAAGAGCAGCCGCGGGTCGGAGCGGAAGCGGCTGAGCGCTGCCAGTCCGCCTTCAAGCGCCATCGCGCCGAACGGCCAGACCATCAGCGAACAGGTGAGTACGTAGTAGCCAGGCGGGAAGCCATGCGACTCCTGCCCTGAGGCGACCTTGCCCAGCATGTCCCTGCCGACCGATTCCTGCCAGAAGGCCCAGCCGGCCTTCGTCGAGATCGCGATGATCCAGGGCGCGACGATCAGGGCTACGATCAGGATGCCGCGGACAGGCTTCAGCTCGCGCAGCCAGCGCCAGTCGCGGTCGAAGACTGCGATCGCCGCAACGGTGAGCGCGCTCATCAGCGGCACGATGGGCCCCTTGATGAGGATCGATGCACCTTCCGCGATCCAGAACAGCCAGACGACGCTGCCCGGTGGCTTTTCGCTCCGCCGTGAAGCGAGATGGAGCCGGGCCAGCGCCCCCTGCGCCAGCACCGCGGTCGCAAGCAGCGCGGCATCCGTTTTGGCGATGCGCGCCTCGAAGCCAAGCCCGAAAATGCCGGCGAGCGCGATCGCTGCGATTAGGCCAGCGCGCTCGCCGAACAGGCTGCGCCCGATCGCGAATGTGCCGCATACCGCGACGATGCCGCCCAGCACCGACACCAGCCGGTAGATCCAGGCCTGCGCGTCAGCGCCTTGCCCTGAAATCGCCAGCGCAGCGTTCTGCAGCCAGTAGATGCCGATCGGCTTTTTGTAGCGACTCTCGTCCTGGAAGCGGATGTCGACATAGTCGCCGCTCCCGGCCATCTGCTTCGAGGCTTGCATGAAGCGCGGCTCGTCGCGGTCGAGCGGCGGCAGCGAGGCGATGCCGGGCAGGAAGGCGGCGAGGCACAACAGGATCAGCAGCGCATAGGTGCGCATGGGCGAGCCCAAAGCATGATCCCGAAAAGTTGCAGACTTTTCGGACAAGATCATGCGACAAAACAAAAAGCTACAGCATGTCTGCCGAAAGTGGCCCCGGTTTCGGGATAAAGACATGCGTAAAAACAAAGAGCTAAAGCGCGGAAGCGAATCTGAAAGATCGCGACGCGCTTTAGAGCAGGATGAACGAGCTCGTTCATCCTGTTCTAGTCGCTGTTGACGCGCATGGCTTTGCGTTCGTTGGCGATCAGCCAGAGATTGCGGATGTAGATGAACAGGCCAAGAGCCTGTCCGGCGATGAAGACGGGATCCTCGCGCTGAATCGAATAGATCAGCAGCAGCGCGCCGCCGCCTAGTGAAAAGAACCAGAAGGCGATCGGCACCACCGAGCGCTTGGCGCGCTCCGAAGCGACCCACTGGACGAGGAAACGCATCATGAAGAGCGCCTGCGCGACGAAGCCCAGCACGACCCAGGCATCGAACTGCTTGATGAAGACGTCGTGCAGCCAGGTCACCAGCGGTCCAAAGATTTCGGTCATGGTCTGATCTCGGTTACGGTCGGCACTACCTTGCGGCGCTTGCGCAGCCACCACACCCCGAACAGGTCGAGCACGCCGCGCAACCCGCGGTCGAGAATGCCGTAGTTGGATTTGCCGTGGCGGCGCGAGCGGTCGACGACATCGAGGTGGAGCACGCCGAAACCTTCGCGCAGCACCAGCGCCGGCAGGTAGCGGTGCCAGCCGTCGAAATAGGGTAACGCGCGGAAGATGTCGGCGCGCACTGCCTTCAGTCCGCAGCCGGAATCGCGCGTGCCGTCCCTCAGGATCGATTCTCGCAGCCCATTGGCGAATTTGGATGCCATCTGCTTCAGCTTGGTGTCGGTGCGCTTGAGACGCTGGCCTGCGACGACGCCGATCCCGGCGCCGGCCGACAGCAGCGCGTCCGCGAGCTGGGGCAGGTAGGCGGGATCGTTCTGGCCGTCGCCGTCCATGGTGACGACCACGCCACCGCGTGCTGCGAATACGCCAGACCTCACTGCCGCGCTCTGGCCTGCCGACCGGTCGTGGCGGATGTGACGCACGCGGCCGTCGCCCTTGGCGATGCGCTCCGCGAGCACGGTTCCCGTCGCGTCAGTCGAGCCATCGTCGACCACAATCACCTCATAGTTGCGGCCGGCCAAAGCCTGATCCACCTCGCCGAGCAGGAAAGCGAGGTTTTGGGCTTCATTACGGCAGGGAATGACGACCGAAACGGCCGGCTGGCTTGCTTCCGACATCAATGCTTTCCGAAAATCGCGGCCTCCTTAGCATCGGCGACGCGGGAGCGCCACCTCGGCGGCTGCGGCTTTCTGGTCGATTTTCAGCGCCTGTTGCGGATGTCCGACAATGTCCTCGTCGGCGTCATCGCCTCCGGGTCGAGCTTCACCTCGATGATCGCCGGTCTGCCGCTTGCGCGTGCGCGCTCGAAGGCCGGCGCGAAGTCGGCGGTCTTCTCCACCGTCTCGCCATGGCCGCCATAGGCCCGTGCCAGTCCTGCGAAATCCGGGTTCTTCAGGTCGGTCGCCACCACCCGGCCGGGGTATTCGCGCTCCTGATGCATGCGGATCGTGCCGTAGGTACCATTGTTGACCACGATCACGATGATCGGCAGGTCGTATTGGACAGCGGTCGCGAATTCCTGGCCGTTCATCAGGAAGCAGCCGTCGCCGGCAAAGGCGACCACCAGCTTGTCCGCAAACAACTCCTTGGCCGCGACCGCCGCTGGCGTGCCATAGCCCATCGAGCCGGAGGTCGGCGCCGCTTGCGTGCCGAAACGGCGGAAGCGGTGGAAACGGTGTATCCAGGTCGCGTAGTTGCCGGCGCCGTTGGTAATGATCGCATCGTCGGGCAGCACCGTCTCCAGATAATTCATGATCAGGCCCATCTGCACCGGCCCCGGGCCTGTCTCAGGCGGCGTCGACCACTCGAGATAATTTTGGTGCAGGCGCTCGGTCTCAGCGGCCCAGCCGGGTGCGGCCGGCCCCTTCCTTGTCGAGAAGGCGCGCACGAAGGCCTCGGGCGTCGCATTGATCGCCAGCGTCGGACGATAGACCCGCCCCAGTTCAGAGGCGTCAGGATGCACATGCACCAGCTTCTGGTCGGGGTAGGGGCTTTTGAGCAGCGTGTAGTCCGACGACGGCATCTCTCCGAGTCTCCCGCCGATCAACAGCACGAGATCCGCCTCTTTGATGTAGCTTGCGAGCTTCGGGTTGATGCCGATGCCGACGTCGCCGGCATAGTTCGGATGGAGATGGTCGAACAGCATCTGCCGGCGGAACGAGCAGCCGACCGGCAGCGACCATTTTCCGGCGATGTCCACGATGCCCATGGTCGAGAACCTTCCCCAGCGCGACCCGCCCAGGATCGCGAACGGGCGTTTCGCGGTGTTGAGCAGGGCATCGAGCTGGTCGAGTTCCCGTTCGCCCGGCCATGTCTCGACCGGCACATGGGATCGTGCTGCCGGCGCCTCCGCTTCCTCGGTCAGCACGTCCTCAGGCAGCGCGATCACCACCGGGCCCGGCCGCCCGGAGGTCGCGACCGCGAAGGCCCGCGTCACCAGCTCGGGAATGCGCGCCGGGTCATCGATCTCCGTCACCCACTTGGCGATGCCGCCGAAAAAGCTGCGGTAGTCGACCTCCTGGAAAGCCTCGCGGTCGCGGATGCCGCGCGCGATCTGGCCGATGAACAATATCATCGGCGTCGAATCCTGCATGGCAATGTGTACGCCGGCCGAGGCGTTTGTGGCGCCCGGACCACGCGTCACGAAGCAGATGCCCGGCTGCCCGGTCAGCTTGCCGTGACAATCGGCCATCATCGCCGCGCCACCCTCCTGGCGGCAGACGATCGTCCTGATCTTCGAATCGTGCAGCGCGTCGAGCACGGCGAGATAGCTCTCGCCCGGCACACAGTAGAGCCGGTCGACACCGTTCGCTTCCAGCGCCTCGACGATCAGTTGGCCACCGGTTTTCATGGCTTCTCCAATTCCGCCAGGACTTCCGCCGTATGCTCGCCGAGCCGCGGCGAGGGGCGTTCATAGTTGAGCGGCGTGGCTGACATCAGCATGGGCGAGCGCACGCCCGGCAGGCTGTTGCCGTGGCCGTCGTCGAGGTCGATGCGCATGCCGCGCGCCGCGACCTGCGGGTCTGCGAACATTTCGCGGATCGTGTTGATGGGACTCGCCGGCACGCCGGCGACCTCCAGTGCCTCCAGCAGCCTGTCGCGCTCGAACGGCTCCAGGCCGACAACCAGCAGTTCGCGCAATGCCTCACGGTTCTCCACCCGAGCCGCATTGGTGGCAAAGCGGGAGTCCAACGCGATATCGAGCCCGATCACCGCGCACAGCTTGCGGAACTGCCCGTCATTGCCGACCGCGAGGATAATATGTCCATCCTTCGCCGGCAGCACCTCGTAGGGTGCGATGTTCGGGTGCGCATTGCCCATCTGCTTCGGCGAGACGCCGGAGACGAGATAGTTCAGGTTCTGGTTGGCGAGCACGGAAACCTGCGCATCGAACAACGCCATGTCGATATGCTGGCCCTCTCCGGACTTGTCGACATGCCTGAGCGCCGCCTGGATGGCGATCACCGCGTAGAGACCGGTGAAGAGGTCGGTGACGGCGACGCCCACCTTCTGCGGCTCGCCGCCCGCCGGCCCGGTGATCGACATCAGCCCCGACATGCCCTGCACGATGAAGTCGTAGCCGGCGCGGGTCGCGTAAGGCCCGTCCTGCCCGAAGCCGGTGATCGAGCAGTAGACGAGGCGCGGGTTGACCTTCGCCAGGCTGTCGTAGTCTAGGCCGTATTTCTTGAGGCCGCCGAGCTTGAAGTTCTCGATCAGCACATCCGCTGTCGCAATCAGCCTTCTGACGGTCTCGGCGCCTTCCGGCGTCGAGAAGTCGATGGCAACCGAACGCTTCCCGCGATTGCAGGCATGGTAGTAAGCGGCCGACAGGTTCTCGCCGTCCTCGCCCTTGACGAAAGGTGGGCCCCATGTGCGGGTATCGTCGCCGCCATCGGGGTTCTCGATCTTGATCACGTCCGCGCCGAGATCGGCCAGCATCTGCCCGGCCCAGGGGCCGGCGAGAATGCGCGCCAGTTCGATCACGCGGATGCCTTTGAGGGGTGGGTTGGCCATGAAAAGCCGGCAGCTCCAATGTTTGCCGGCGCTGCCTAGCAAAGCGCGAGAGGGCTGTCACCTTGCCAGGACGATACCCTTAGCGCCCCGCACCTGCCTGCCGAGCGTTTCGCCGCAGCCGCCCGAACCGGAACCCGTCCGGCCGGGCGGCCCGCACCATCATCATCTCGCCGAGGTTTTTGTGGGTCATGAGGCCGACCAGCCGGCCGGCGTCGTCGAGGATCGCGACAGCCGGCGCATTGGCCTCCCGCATCAGCCGCAGGCTCTCCTGCAGGCTCTTGCGCGGATGGCTCACCGGAATGTCCTTGAGCATGGCCGAAACGACGGGAGTCCCGGGCCCGCCTTCGCGCAGCGCCCGGATCATGGCGTCACGGGTAAGCAGCCCCTCCAGGCGGCCATCCGGATCGACGATCGGGAACTCGCTTTGCGTGGTCGCCAGCATCGCCTCGACCGCTTCGTCGATGTTGGCGGAGCGGGGCAGGGACGTGAAATTGGTGATCATCACGTCGCCGGCAAGCACGCTTGCAGCCACTTCGCGAAGCTGCGCATCCTGCGCTTCCGCCGCCGCGGCGAGATAGACGAAGATGGCGATGAAGATCAGCAGGGGATTGTAGAACAGGCCAATGAAGCCGAACACGAAGGCAAGCCCCTGGCCGATGGTCGCTGCGATCCCGGTCGCGCGCGACCAGGGCATCCATATCGCCAGCAATGCGCGCAGCACTCGCCCGCCGTCCATCGGGAAGGCCGGGATCAGGTTGAAGAGCACCAGGAACACGTTGACGCCGGCAAGTCGCGCGAAGAAGCTCACCTGCGGGTTCTCGATTTCGGCCATCTGCTCGAGGCCGACCGAGAAGCCGAGCGCGGCAAAGATGATCGCGGCGATCGCCACGTTCACCAGCGGTCCGGCGATCGCGATCACGAATTCCTGGCGCGGATCGTTGGGCATGCGTTCCAGGCGGGCTAGGCCGCCGATCGGCAGCAGCGTGATGTCGGGCGTCCGGATGCCGTAGCGGCGGGCGGCCAGAACATGGCCGAATTCGTGCAGCACCACGCAAGCGAACACGGCAAGGATGTAGAGCACGCCTTCCCAGGCCGCGGCCGTGCCGCCCTCCCGGTAATGTGCGAACCATATCCAGATCAACAGCAGCGCGAACGTCACATGCACGCGCACTTGCGTGCCGCCAAAAGTTCCGATCTTGAAGGACCAGGTCATGGTATTCCGGTTCCGCGGTTCTTATCCCGCAGATAGTGTACGCCCACGCCAACGAAAATGACCTAGCGCAATGAAAACGTCGAAGCGACGCGCTTCGCCCAGGCGGCGAAATCCGCGGTGATGAGATCTCGATCGACTTCGTTGAGAGATTCGTGGCGCGTGTCGGCGTAAACCCTTGATGTCAGGTTCGAAAAGCCTAGCCGCCCCATGCGTTTGGCGAGGTGCAGCACTGCCTTGCCGCCGTTGCTCGCCGGGTCCTTCTGTCCGCCCACGAGATTGACCGGCAAGTCCTTGCGGACGGACTGGAAATTGCGGTCGTCCGCGCCGAAGAAGATGAAGTTGAAAACATCCAACCACATCGATACGGAGGCATCCCAACCGCAGAGCGGGTCGGCGATATATTTGTCGACCTCGGACGTGTCGCGCGACAGCCAGTCGAACTCGGTGCGCCTGTCCGGAAACTGCTTGGCCCAAGCTTGAAAAGTCAATTTCGGCAGCAGGTGCGACGGAACGTCCGATCCTAGACGGAAGCGTTCCCAGGCCAGGATTGCCTGCGCCAGGCGGCCTTGCAACCCGGCCGAAAAATTGGCGTTCCAGATTGCGGCTGCCGCAACTCGCCCGGAATCCCGAAGCAGGAAATTCAGCGCGATCAGCCCGCCCATGGAATGTCCGAAGATGATCGCAGGGAGACCGGGATGCTCCTGCGCCATCAAGTCGTGGACCGCCTCGACATCGGCAACCACCTTGGCCGCCCCGCCCTTGCTCGCGAACATGCCGGCCGGTGCGTCGGGAGCTTTCGTGTGACCATGGCCGCGATGATCATGCGCGTAGACGTGAAAACCTCGTGCCGCCATCGCTTCTGCAAAGCGGCCGTAGCGCGCGGCGTGCTCCGCCAGCCCGTGATTGATCTGGATGACGCCGTGCGCATTCCGGCCGGCACTCTTCATATAGAGATTAAGGGCCGCGCCTGTCGGCGAGCTGCATGTGCGCTGTTCGTCGAATGGCATCGGCTCCTCCCCAAGCAGACTGTTGCCGGGCTGGGG
>Ga0081539_10001978_pt1 | contig 31196 bp, 30 predicted proteins | sample TabmetS4T2R2_FD_71023 | JGI IMG/M metagenome (GOLD analysis project Ga0081539, IMG submission 71023) | Tabebuia heterophylla rhizosphere microbial communities from the University of Puerto Rico - S4T2R2 | ecosystem: Host-associated > Plants > Roots > Rhizosphere ... | reverse complement strand
ACTTCCCGTCGCCCGGCCTGCCTTTCGTCCCCGGCCACGAGAACGCCGGCTGGGTGCACGCGGTCGGGTCTGCGGTCACGTCCGTCGAGGTGGGCGACACGGTCATCGCGCACTCGTTCGTGACCTGCGGCCTGTGCCGGCCGTGTCGCCGCGGGGACGACGTGCACTGCGAGCGCGCCTACAACCCCGGCCTGTCCGCGAACGGCGGCTTCGCGGAGTACATGCGCACCGGCGAGCGGGCGATCCTGAAGGTCGATCCCTCGCTACAGCCGCGCGACATCGCCGGGCTCACCGACGCTGGCCTCACCGCGTACCACGCGGTGCGGCGCGCCGCCGCGCTGCTCGAGCCCGGCCACAGGGCCGTCGCGATCGGCGCGGGAGGACTCGGACTGATCGGCGTACAGGTCCTTCGCGCGCTCACGGCGGCGGAGGTCATCGTCGTCGAGCCACGCGAGGAGTCCAGGCGGCTGGCCGCCGAGGTCGGCGCACACCACACCGTGGCCGCAGACGGCACGCAAGTCGAGCAGGTCCTCGCACTCACCGACGGGCAGGGAGCGGAGGTCGTGCTCGACTTCGTCGGCGAGTTCGGCACCCCCGCCGACGGCATCGCCATGACCCGGCGCGCCGGGTCGTACTTCGTCGTGGGCTACGGCGGGTCGCTCGAGGTCTCGACGCTCGAGATCATCGCGAAGGAGCTGAGCATCATCGGCAACGCGGCGGGCAGCTACGACGATCTCGCCGATCTCCTCACGCTCACCGCCCAGGGCGCGGTCACGCTGCACACGACGCCGTACTCGCTCGAGGCGGTCAACGACGCGCTCGACGACCTGGAGCAGGGCCGCATCCAGGGTCGCGCGGTGCTGGTGCCGGCGGCATAGCGCCGCCGGCGTTCGGGCCCATGACGGCGTGGCCGTCGTTCCCGAGCCGTATCCTCTTCACAGACTGGTAGCCGTACACGCGTTCGGTTGTGCGTTGTGCGAACCGGGCATATTCTCAGCAGATTGGACCGGGTTCCTTGATCGGACCCAAAGGCGCAGCAAATTGGCCATTTTTGAGCATTCCGCAAGCCTCGTTTCCGATCCCACGCGGCGAGCGGCCGTGTGGCCCGGTCCTCCCCGATGACAGCGCTACTGAGGTCCGTGCGGGCGGTGCGTGGGAGCGCCACCGACGGGGGAGGGAACGGCAATGGAGATCCTTGGCGCGGCGGCCATCCTCGCGGTGGCGCTCGTCGTCGTCGCGGTGCTGACCAGCCGCGGCGGTCGGCGACCTGCCACGGGCGCAGGAGACGCTGGTCCAGTCCAGGCAGGGGTCGACGAGCGCGAGGAGAATGTGGTCGCGCTCGAGGAGCGGCTCCGGGCCCGGACCGCGGAGCTTGACCTTCGCGCGCGCGAGCTCGACGAGCAGACCCGCGCGCTGGAGGCGGAGCGCGAGCAGCTCGCGTTGCGCGAGCGCGATCACGAAGCCGCGCTCGAGCGCATCTCCGGCCTGAGCGCCGCGCAGGCCAAGGAGCGCCTGCTGCGCGAAGTGGAGGACAAGGCGCGCCACGACGCGGCGCGTCGCCTGCGCCAGGTCGAGGAGGAGACCAAGCGCGATGCCGAGCGCCGCGTCCGGTCGATCCTCGCGGTGGCGATGCAGCGGCTCGCGGCCAGTCACGCGGCCGAGACCACGGTCTCCGTCGTGCAGCTGCCGTCCGACGACATGAAGGGCCGCATCATCGGGCGTGAGGGCCGCAACATCCGCGCGCTGGAGAACCTCACCGGCGTCGACTTCATCATCGACGACACGCCGAACGCGGTCGTGCTCTCCGGGTTCGACGGGGTGCGCCGCGAGATCGCGCGCATGACGCTCGAGAAGCTGCTGCAGGATGGTCGGATCCATCCGGCGCGCATCGAGGAGACCTACTACCAGGCGAAGTCCGAGCTCGACGCCCACATCGCCAAGGCGGGCGAGGAGGCGGTGTTCGAGGCCAACGTCCAAGGCCTCGACGCGGACCTCGTCAAGATGCTCGGCCGCCTGAAGTTCCGCACGAGCTACGGGCAGAACGTGCTCGCGCACTCCGTCGAGTGCGCGAACCTCGCCGCGATGATGGCCGACGAGCTCGGCGCGAACGCGAAGCTCGCACGCCGCGCGGCGCTGCTGCACGACATCGGCAAGGCGGTGTCGCACGAGGTCGAGGGGCCCCACGCGCTCGTGGGCGGGGAGCTGGCTCGGCGCCACGGCGAGACCGAGGCGGTCGCGCACGCGATGGAGGCCCATCACAACGAGGTCGAGCCGCAGACCATCGAGGCGGTCATCGTGCAGTCGGCCGACGCGCTGAGCGGCGCCCGCCCCGGCGCGCGCGGCGAGTCGCTCGAGCAGTACGTCAAGCGCCTGCGGGACCTGGAGCAGATCGCGACGCGCCACAAGGGCGTGGAGAAGGTCTACGCGATGCAGGCCGGGCGAGAGATCCGCGTCATGGTGACGCCGGACCGCGTCGACGACGACGGCGCGCTCTTGCTGTCGCGGGAGATCGCCCGCGACATCGAGCGCGAGCTCGAGTACCCAGGGCAGATCAAGGTGACCGTCATTCGCGAGTCGCGTGCGGTGGAGTACGCGAAGTGAGCGACGCGTAGCCGCAGTCGCCGCCGCGGTCGCCGCCGCGGCCGTGGCGACGCCGTCCGCGGCGTCCGCGGGCACCTGGGGACCGATCCGCGAAGCCACGGCGAGCGGCGCCTCGTTCGCGCCGACCGCGGCCGCCGACGCCGGCGGGCGCTTCACGATCGGCTACATCCGCCAGCTGGGCGGCAGCTACCGCGCCGAGATCCGCCGCGGGCTGCTAGCCGGCCGGCTCAGGGGAGCAAGCGTCCTGCTCGACGCCTCGCCCGAGGACCTCAGCTCGCTGGCGCTCACCCAGTCGGCCGACGGCCTGCTGGCGGCCGCGTGGCTGCGCGACCAGCGGCCGCGCGCCGCCACCGTCGGTGTGGATGGGGACGTCACGGGACCGGTGGACCTGGTCCCGGACGGCACCGAGTCCGCCTTCGACCCGCGCTGGGCTACTCCACGGCTCCTGGTCTGGGATCGTCGGACCAGCTCGGCGTCCGCAGCGCTGCAGCACGCGGCGTTCGGGTCGCCGACGCCGCTCCCGGGCGCCGGACTGAGCTCGGAGATCTCGATCGTGGTCGAGCCGGACGGCGCGCGCGTCGCCGTGTGGTTGGACGCCGAGCGCGTGGTGGCGGCGACGGCTCCCGCCGGCGGGTCGTTCGGCCCCGCGGTCGCGATCTCGGGTCCCGGCGTCGCCCGCGACCCACAGCTCGCGCTCGGCGCCGACGGCACGGCGGTCGCCGCGTGGGTGCGCAACGAAGGCGCCGGGAACGTCCTGGAGGTGGCGTCGCGCGCGCCCGGCGGCGCGTTCGGCTTGCCGGTGGCGCTGTCTGATCCGGGCGAAGGCGCGTTCGCGCCGCGGATCGTCGCGTCCAGCGCCGGCGAGGTCGTCGGCACGTGGGTGTCCGGCCGGGCGGACCGTGGCTGGGGCACCGCCCGCGGGCCGCTGCGGATGCGGCGCCTGGCCCGCGACGGTCGGGTCGCCGGCGACGCCGTGACGCTCACGCCGCCGGGGCTGCGGACGGGCGAGGCCGCGCTCGCCGACGACGGCCGCGGCGCGGTGGTCATCGGGTGGAGCTCCGGGCTGCTGTCCCGTCGGCAGATCGGCGTCCGCCGACTGAGGCGGACGGGTCGTCTCGGGCCGGTCCGCGAGCTCGCGGCGGGGCGGTGGGAGCTGACCGGCGCGCCCGTGCTCGCCGCGGCGACCGGCCGGGCGGTCATGGTGTGGGCGGCGGACGGCGTCGTTCGCTACCGCCTGTACCGGTGAGCTCGCCGCAACCCCTGTCGCACCGTCCCGTTGGAGGAGCATGCGAGCCCAGCGGATCGCGGCGTTCGCCGCCATCGCCATCGTCCTCGCCGTCATGCCGGCGGCGGCCGAGGCCGGCTCCTGGTCGGCGCCTCGCGCGGCCACGGATGCCGGCACCGCAGCGGCGCCATCGGTCGCCGCGGACGCCGGCGGTCGCGTCGCGCTCGGCTTCGCCCGCACGTACCGTGGCGAGCACCGCGCCGAGGTGCGACTCGGCACCCTGCGCAGCGGCGTGCGCGGCGCGTCGCTGGTGCTCGATCGCGGCTCGGGGTTCGTCGGCGACGTGACCGTCTCGCTGGATCGCAGCCTCGCCGGGCCCTTGGCCGCATGGCGGCGCCCCATCGATCGCGCGCAGCGCCTGCGAGCGACGTTCTTCCGCGCGGACGGTCGCCCGGCGAGTCCTCTCACGCTCACGAGCGGGACGGAATCCGCCTTCGAGCCGCGGTTCGTCGCGGGCGCCGACGGGGTCGTCCGGCTCGTCTACGACCGGCGGACGAGCTCCGCCTCCCGGGACTTCACCGGCGCGCAGTCGGGCTTCGCGCCCGAGCAGGCGCTCCCGGGGACCGGCGTGTACTCGCAGCCGGGATTGGCCGTCGCGGCCGACGGGCGCCGCACGGCCGTGTGGCTCGCCGGCGGCGCGGTGCTGACCGCGGACGGTGCGCCGGGCGCCGCCTTCGGGACGCCCGTGGCGCTGCCGTCGGCCGGCAACGCGCGCGACGTCCAGCTCGCCCAGGCGCCCGACGGCGGCCTCGTCGCCGCTTGGCTTGCGTCGACCGGCCAGGGCAACATCGTCCAGTACGCCGTCCGGGCGTCGGGGACCGCAGCCTTCGGACCCTCGCACAGCCTTGGCGCGGCGACGCCGGGCGCGTTCAGTCCGCGCCTCGTGGCCACCTCGGCCGGCGAGGTCCTGCTGGGTTGGACGGCGACGAACCGTCGCGTGGGCTACGGCGGCGGTCCCGGCGCGCTGCGCCTCCAGCGGCTGCGTCCCGACGGCAGCGCCGTCGGCCAAGCCATCACGCTGACCGCACCACAGGAGCGCGCGGACGAGGTCGCGCTGGCCCACGACGGCACGGGCTCTGTCCTTGCGGCCTGGGGCCGCTGGGACGGGGGCGGGCGGCGCACGATCCAGGCGCGGCGCGTCGCGCCCGGCGGGATCGTCGGCACGCTGCGAACCCTGTCGCCCCGTGCCGGAGCCGTCGCGCCGCCCGTGCTCGCGGGAGCGCAGGGCGGCGCGGTGGCGGCGTGGCTATCGCCAGGGCAGCGAGTCGTGACGTCGATCTATCGCTGACCGGTGCGGGTCGGCGCGATCTCACGAGGATGAAGCTCTCGACGTCGTTGTCCATCTTGGGCGATGGCATGATGTGACGCCGATGGAGAAGCGCTATCACGTCACCACGTTCGGCTGCCAGATGAACGAGCACGACTCCGAGCGCATGAAGGGCATGCTCGAGTCGCTCGGATACCACGAGGCGCCCTCGCGAGCGGACGCCGACCTCATCCTGTTCAACACGTGCTCGATCCGCGAGAAGGCCGACGAGCGCTTCATCGCCCATCTCGGCGAGGCCAAGCGGCTCAAGCGCGAGGACCCGGAGCGGATCGTCGGCGTGGGCGGCTGCTGGGCGCAGTCGGTCAAGGAGCAGGTGTTCGCGCAGTTCCCGTTCGTGGACGTCGCCTTCGGCCCCGGCCAGGTCCACAAGCTGGCCGAGTTCCTGACGAGCGACTCGATCACCGCACAGGGGTTCTTCGAGTTCGAGGGCTTCACCGGCCACCTGCCTGCGCGGCGGGCGCGGCCGGTGCAGGCGTGGGTGCAGATCTCGGTGGGCTGCAACTGCCGCTGCTCGTACTGCATCGTGCCGTCGACGCGCGGCCGGGAGGTCTCCCGGCCTGCGGGCGAGCTGCTGGAGGAGGTCCGCGCCCTCGCCGCCGACGGCGTCCGGGAGATCACGCTGCTGGGTCAGAACGTGAACTCCTACGGGCGTGACCTGCGGCCGGAGCGCACGTCGTTCGCCGCGCTGCTCACGGCGCTCGACGCCGTCGAGGGCATCGACCGCATCCGCTACACGAGCCCGCACCCGAAGGACATGCGCGAGGACGTCATCCGCGCGCACGCCGAGCTGCCGAGCGTCTGCGAGCACATCCACCTGCCGCTGCAGTCGGGCTCGTCGCGCATCCTGAAGGCGATGCGCCGGACGTACAGCCGCGAGCGCTACCTGGACCGCGTCGCGCTCATCCGCGAGCACGTGCCCGACGCCGCGATCACGACGGACATCATCGTGGGCTTCCCAGGCGAGACCGAGGAGGACTTCGCGCAGACGCTCGAGGTCTGCGAGGAGGTCGGCTACGACGGCGCCTTCACGTTCATCTTCTCGCCCCGCCGGGGGACGGAGGCCGCCGAGCTGGCCGACGACGTCCCCCACGAGGTGAAGGTGCAGCGGATGGAGCGCCTCGTCGAGGTCGTCCAGCGTCGCGCGCACGAGCGCTCCCAGCGCTTCGTGGGACGCACGCTCGACGTCCTGGTCGAGGGCCCGTCGCGCACGGATCCGTCTCGCTGGCGCGGCCGCTCGCGCCACGGCAAGGTCGTGAACTTCGCCGGCCTCGCCGAGCCGGGCGAGATCGTGCCGGTGCAGATCACGCACGCGACGAGCCAGACGCTCGGCGGCGAGCTGTCGCTGCTTCACCGCGCGCTGGCCTGAGCCGTCAGAACAACGTCGTCTGGGCGAGCTCGCGCGAGGGCGGCGGGGGCGCCGGCCGCGACCGCGAACGCGGCGCCGGCGACGAGCGGTAGGGATTGCCTGCGCGCAGTCGCGGATTGCGATGATCCCCGGGCGGCTCGCTGCGCGGGACGAGCCTCGCCAGCCGCTCGCGCTCTGCCTTGGGGGCGTACGCGCGGCCGGCGTAGAGGCGCTCGTAGCGCTCCACGAGCTCGGGCCGTGCCTCGCGCAGCCAGGACATGAAGACGTCGCGCACCTCGCCGCGCATGTGCAGCGCGATCCCGCCGATCGAGCTTGCGCCCGCCTCGCGGGCCGCGTCGATGATCGCCTCCACCTGCCGCGGATCGTCGTTGATCCCGGGCATGAGCGGCGCGATGAGGATCCCGGTCGGGATACCGGCGCGGTTGAGCTCGGCGACGGCCTCCAGACGCGCCCGCGGGTGCGGCGTGTGCGGCTCGGTCGCGCGCCACGGCTTCTCGTCGAGCGTCGGCACCGAGAACGACGCGCTCACGTCAGTTACCTCCGCGATCTCGCGCAGCAGGTCCACGTCGCGCAGCACGAGCGGCGACTTCGTGAGGATCGAGCACGGATTGCGCGCGTCGCGCAGCGCCTCCCAGATCCCGCGCATGAGCTTGTAGCGACCCTCGACCCACTGATACGGGTCGGTGTTCGTTCCCATCGCGACGTGCTCGAACCGCCATGACGGCCGCGCGAGCTCGCGCCGCAGCACCTCAGGCACGTTGACCTTCACGACGATCTCGCGCTCGAAGTCGCGCCCCGCGTCGAGGTCGAGGTAGCGGTGCGTGGGGCGAGCGAAGCAGTTGTGGCTCACGACGCCGTTGGCGATGAAGTCGCCGGTCCCGGTCGTGATGTCGAAGAGCTCCCGCTCGCCGGGCAGCGCCTCGATCTCCACGACGCGCAGCACCGCCTCGGGGGTCAGCAGCTGGCCCTCGATCCCGTCCGCGCCGTTCGGCGACCGGCCCGGGTCCTCCGGCGAGCCGGCCGCGGTTCCCGCGCGCTCACGCGCCGGCAGCGCGAGCGCCCCGGCGGACACGACGTCGCTCCCGACCGTCAACTGCGGCCGGCCCGCATGGCTCACGGACCTCCATCCACGCGTCGTGAGGAACCGGTGATCGCCGCTCGCGACGAGCTCGGTGCCGTCCTCGAGCACCACCCTGAACGCCCGCTTCACCGTCGCCCAGTGCGCGACGACCTTGGTGCGCACGAAGCGCCGGTACGTCCCCCGGCGGGAGGTGCCGTAGATGGCATCCCCCACGCGCAGCTCGGCGAGAGGGCGCGTGCGCCCGTCGTCGAGCAGGACCTCGGTATCGCCGGCGAGGCAGTACACGCACGCGTGCGAGCACCCGCGGTAGGGGTTGATCGTCCATCGAAACGGGACCGCCGACTGCTCCGGCACCCGGTTGAGCGCGGACTTGGCGTGCACCTCGTAGAAGCGCATGTCGAGCGCCTCGGGCGCGTCGAAGTGCCGCACGACGGCGGGCGCCGCGTACCCGGGGAGCCGGGCGCGCTCGTCCCGCTCGGCGGTGAGGTGCTCCCAGCGCACGAACGTATGTTCGCACGTCTGGCGGACGACCACAAGATGGCGTCGGCGCGCCAGCTGCACGATCGGGTGGCTTGTGACGCCGCTCACACAACCGCGACTCCGCCTGGCGCACCGTGACTCATACGGTGATGAAGCGCCTCATGGACACGAAGAGCCACAACTGGCGCGAGGTCGGCCTCGCACGGCAGCTCAGCGCCCGCGCCGTCAAGCGCGCGCGAATCCAGTTCTTCCTGCTGTTTCCGGCGCTCGCGGCGACGATGGTGGTCTACGACCATCGCCGTGAGCTGTTCGGCGCGGGTCTCGACCTCCCGGTCCGGATCGCGACGGTCGTCGTGCTCGTCATCCTCGGCTGGGCGCTGGCCCGCAACGTCGGGCGATCGGTGGGCCCCGCGCTGTTTCGCCGAATGGACCCGGGCACCGCGGGAACGGTCGGGTTCCTCCTGCGGCTCGTCACGGTGATCGTGTGCCTGCTCGTCGCGCTGCGGGTCGCTGGGATCGCACCCGAGACGCTCGCCCTCGGCGGCGCCTTGACCGCGGTCGTGCTCGGTCTCGCGGCCCAGCAGACGCTCGGCAACCTCTTCGCGGGCACGGTGCTGCTCAGCGCCCGCCCGTTTCGCGTCGGGGAGCGCGTGCGCCTGCAGGGCGGCGGGATCGAGGTGGAGGGCGTTGTGAGCTCGCTGGGCCTGCTCTACACGACCTTCGCGAGCGGCGACGACGCGATCATGGTGCCCAACAGCGCGGTGCTCAGCCAGGCGGTCACGCCGCTGCACGAGCCCGCCGGGGTCGACCTGCGCGCGCGCCTCCCGGCGGAGGTGACGCCGATCGACGTGCACAACCTCATCGAGGAGTCCGTCACCACCCCGATCCGCGGCCAGCCGAGCGTCACGCTCGAGGAGCTCCACGGCGACGAGGTGGTCGTCCGGATCGCCGCGACCCCGGAGCGCTCGTCGGACGGGCCGAAGCTCGCGGGCGAGGTGCTCGCAGCGGTGGCGCCCGAGAGCCGCAGGGTGGAGACCGCCTAGTGGGCCTTCTCGCAACGCTCCACCCGAAACGGCACGACAAGACCCACTAACGCTTGTCGGCCTGGCCCTCGGCCATGCGCTCGGCGACCCGGTCGCCGCCGAGCTTCGTCGCCATCCTCGAGGCCAGCTCCGGCGCCATGGCGGCGAGGGTGGTGCCCAACCGGAGCTCCAGCGGCGCGACGGTCACCTCGGATCGGTCGCGCTCGATGGCGGAGATCGTCGCGTCCGCGACCTGCTCGGGTGAGACGGTCCGGAAGCCCGTCGGCAGCGCCGCGCCGCTGTCGGCGAACATGCCCGCCTCGTGCACGAAGCCGGGGGAGACGATCGACACGCTGACGCCGGTTCCGCGCAGGTCGGCCCGCAGCGACGCGCCGAAGCCCCGCAGCCCGAACTTCGTGGCGCTGTAGAGCGCGCCGCCCGCCACGGGCGCGCGGCCGGACAGCGAGGACATGAGCACGAGGTGCCCGGAGCCGCGGGCGCGCATCCGGGGGACGTAGAGGCGGGCGAGCATGATCGGCGCACGGAGGTTGACCTCCAGGACACGGTCGATCTCCTCCTCGGCGAAGGAGTCCAGCGTCCCGGAGCCGGGCATGCCGGCGTTGGCGACGACCACGTCGACGTTCGGGTGCGCCTCGACCAGGGCGCGTAGCGAGGCCGGGTCGGTGAGGTCCGCGGCGGCGGCGACCGCGTCGGGGAGCGAGGCGGCGAGCTCCTCGAGCATCTCCCGCTTGCGGCCGCTCAGGACCAGGCGCGCGCCGCGCGCGGCGACCGCCGCAGCGATGGCGTGGCCGAGGCCGCCGGTCGCCCCGGTCAGCAGTACGGACCTGCCGGCGAGAAGCACGCTTACTCGAACAGCGCCACGGTCGCGGTGAACGTGTGCAGGAAGTTCGCGCCCTCGACGGGCCCGATCTCCCCGGCGGCGAAGAACCCGGCGAACGGCGCGCCCGCCAGCCCGTCGGAGAGCAGCGCGGCGTCGTGGTCGCGCACGCCGAACATCCCGCGCCCGCGGCCGGTGCAGGTGAACACGAGAGCCCCCGCCGGCGCCGCGCCGCCGAGCGCCTCGCGGCGCAGGCCGAGCGCCTCGCGGAGGTCGCGCGTGGCCGACGCCGCGTCCCTGACGTGCAGTCGCACGACCTGCCCCGGGCGCACGACCGTCCCGACGGCGATGGCCCCCGTGTCGGGATCCGCTCCGAGCAGGTTGCGCACGACGAAGTCGCCCTGGAGGTACTCGGGCTTGCCCGGCTCGACCACGATGCCGAGCAGCAGCCCCTGGCCCAGGATCGCCTGGTCGACCGGATCGAGGCCGTCGACGACCTCGCGGAGCTTCAGCAGCGCGTTGCGGCCGGCGAGCTCCTGGATGATCTGCCCCTCCGCCGCGGTGATCGTGAGCTCGGGACCGATCGGCCGCGCTCCCTGGGAGACCAGCGGGAGCACCTCGACGCCGTCCAGGCGCACGCCGACCGCGCCGTTGGTATGCACCTCCTCGCCGAGGAACAGCGCCGCCTGCCCATCCTCCGCGCCCGCGCTCGCGACGCCGCCGAGGATGGGCACGCCGGGCGCGTGGCCGGTCAGCTCGGCGAGCAGCCCGTCGAGGGGGAACGACACCGGGTCGGGCAGGAGGATCGCGCCGCCCGCGCCCTCGAGCTCCGGCATGCCCAAGACGGCGATGGCGCCCTCGAGCTCCTGCGTCTCGGCGTGGAACGCCGTCGCGGTGCCGTCGTCGAGCTGCGCGGCCCACACCGAGACGGCGGTCCCCTCCTCGATCTCGCGGCCCTCGCCGACGATGCCGCTCGCGCCGCATCCGATGAGCTCGCCCGGGCGCAGGCCGTCCCAGACCGCCTCGAGCGTCATCTCCGGCGCGACGAGGTGCGTTCCGGACGCGAAGACGATGGCGAGGTCCGCCTGCTCGCCGCCGAGCCCGCCGGCGGCCTCGCGCGCCGCATCCGCCGCGGCCTGCCGGGGATCGGAGGCCGTGGACATTCCGCAGGCGATGCGAACGGACACGCCTCTGACCATACCCTCCATCCTCCCGGGGGTGTCCTGCGTGATCGCGCTGTTCGGCCCGACCGGCGTCGGCAAGACCGACGTCGCCGTGGCGCTCGCCGATCGCCTGCGCGGACGGGGCCGGCGCCCGGTCGCCGTGGGGGCGGACGCGCTGCAGGTCTACGCGGGACTCGAGACGCTGACGGGCGTCGCCTCGCCCGAGCAGCGCGCGCGGCTCGAGCACCGGCTGGTCGCGTTCCTTCCGGTCACCGCGACGTGCTCGGCGGGCGCCTACGCCAAGCTCGCGCATGCGGAGATCGATCGCCTGCTGGCCGCGGGCGCGGCGCCGATCGTGGTTGGCGGGACGGGGCTGTATCTGCGCGCCGCGCTGGCCGACCTCGCGTTGGGTCCGCCGCCGCGCGCCGGCGTGCGCGAACGCCTTGAGGCGGAGCTCGCCGCCGGCGGTCCGCAGGCGCTGCACGCGCGGCTTGCCGAGCTCGCGCCCGAGGCGGCGGCAAGGATCCGGCCGGCGGACCGCACGCGGGTGATCCGCTCCCTCGAGCTGCTCGAGCAGGGCGTCGCGCTCGACGACCGGGGGCAGCTGTGGACGCGCGCGACCCGCCACCCGACGCGGCTCGTCGGCCTGACGATGGACCGCGCGGCGCTCGCGCAGCGGATCTCCAGCCGCGTCGACGCGATGGTCGCGGCGGGCGCCGTCGAGGAGGTCCGGCGCGCGGACGCCGCAGGCGCGTCGCGGACGGCCCGTGCCGCGCTCGGGTTCGCCGAGCTGCTGGAGGGCGACGTCGAGGGGATGAAGACCCGCACGCGCCGCTACGCCAAGCGGCAGCTCACGTGGATGCGCAAGCTCGAAGGCGTCGAGCTCGTCGACGTGACCGGCCGCGATCCGTCCGAGGTCGCCGCGGCGCTCCTGCCGTAGGGTCCGCGCCGATGCGCGTCGAGAAGTGGCAGGCGCTGGGCAACGACTACCTCGTGGTCGAGGCGCAGGCGCTCCCGTTCCCCCTCACGCCCGTCCGCGTTCGGATGCTCTGCGACCGTCACCGCGGCGTCGGCGCGGATGGCGTCCTCGAGCTCTCGCGCCCCGACGAGCCGGGGTTCGTCGCACGGCTGCGCATCTTCAACCCGGACGGGTCCGAGGCGGAGCTCTCGGGCAACGGCGCGCGCGAGGCGGTCATGTACCTCCACCGCAGGGGATGGACCGACGCGCGGGAGTTCTCGATCCAGACGATGGCGGGGGAGATCCGGCCCCGCATCGAGTCTGAGACCCGCTGCACGGTGGACATGGGCCGGGCACGGCTGCGGGGGGACGGCGAGCTCGAGGCCGACGGCCGGCGTTGGCGCTTCCAGCAGATCGACGTCGGCAACCCGCAGTGCGCCATCCGCGTCGAGGACGTGGGCGCGCTCGAGGCGCTGGACCTGCCCGCCATCGGGCCGCCGATCGAGCGCCACGCGCTGTTCCCGCAGCGGACGAACGTGTCCTGGTGGTGCGAGCTCGCGCCCGGCGTCATCCGCGCGCGGATCTTCGAGCGCGGCGTGGGGGAGACGCTGTCCTCCGGGACCGGCGCCACCGGCGCGGCGATCGCGTACGTCCTTCGCGGCGGCGACTCCCCGGTCATCGTCCGGCTCGACGGCGGCGAGCTGGAAGTCGACGTGGGGGAGGACCTTCACGTCGACCTTGCCGGCTGGGCGGTCCCGGTGTTCGCCGCGGAGCTCGACGGGGCGTTCCTCGCCGAGCTCCGCGACGCGGCCTAGGAAGCCGCGAGGGTGAACCGGCTCACGAGCGCCTCGAGCTCCTGGGCGGTCGCCGACAGCTCCTGTGCCGAGGCGGCGATCTCCTGGGCCGACGCCGAGGACTGCTGCGTCGCCGCGGAGACCTGCTGGCTGGACGCCGACGATTCGCGTGCGAGATCGGCGACCTGGGACATCTCCTGCTGCACGTTGCCCGAGGACGATGCGATCTGCGCGATCGCACCGGAGATCTCGGTCACCCGCGCGTCGACGTCGTCAACGGACGCCTGGATCGCCATGAAGGAGGTACGCGCCTCCTCGACGACGCTGGCGCCGTCCTTGCTGCGCTCGGCGCCGTCCTCGACGACGGCGACGGCCTCGGAGGTGTCGGTCTGGATCTCGGCGATGATCGACGAGATCGACGCCGCCGCCTGCTGGGACTCCTCGGCGAGCTTGCGGACCTCGTCGGCGACGACCGCGAAGCCGCGGCCCTGCTCGCCGGCGCGCGCGGCCTCGATGGCCGCGTTGAGCGCGAGGAGGTTCGTCTGCTCGGCGATCGCCGTGATCGTGGAGACGATGCCGCCGACCTCATCGCTCTTGCTGCCGAGCGCGCGGATCGCCTGCGTGCCGCGCTCCGCCGAGCCGCGGACCGCGGCCATCGCCTGCGTGGCCTGCGCGACGAGCTCCGCTCCACGATCGGCGGTCAGGCGCGCCTCCTGCGCGGCGCGGGCGGTCTGCTCGGCGTTCGCGGCGCTGTCGTGCACGGCGCTCGACACCTCCTCGGTGGCCGCGGACACGCGGCTCACCGCGGTCGTCTGACGCTCGGCGCCGGTCGCGACGTCCGACGCCGCGGCGGCGATCTCGCCGATCGCGCGCCCGGACTCCTCCGACGTTGCGGCCATCTGCTGCGCGGCGGCGGACACGCCGGACGCCGCGTTGTGGAGCTGGCCGATGATCTCGCCGAGGTCGATGCGCGTCGCGTTGTAGGCGTCGAGGGACTCGAGCGTGCGCTCGCGGATCTCGTTGACGGAGCGTGCGACGTCGCCGATCTCGTCCTTGCCGCAGCGCTCGATCGGATCGGTGGTCGCGACTGCCGGGACCGTCAGGTCGCCCGTGGCCAGCGCCTGCAGCCCGGCGGTCAGGCTCGCGACGTCGTCGTCGCACAGCCCTCGCAGGCGTTGGAGCACGGCCACGACGCCGCGCTGGATGCCCCGAGCGATGAGAACCGCGATCCCGAGCCCGAGCAGCGCCGCCAGCACGGTGACGCCGATGACGATGCGGCGCGAGGTCGCGTAATCGGCCTGGGCCAGGTCGACCTGACGGTCGCCGATCCTGAGGTTGAAGTCGGTGTGATCGCCGAAGGACGCCATGAGGCGGGCGTAGTCGGCCTCGGCCTGCGCGGTGCGCGGATGTCCCGCCGAGGCGCGCTTGTAGGTCGCCCACTGCCGGCTGACGCGCTTCCAGATGTCCTCGTCCTCTTGATTGGTGAAGAGGGGTCGGTACTCCTGGAGACGCTTGCCAACGGCGGCGTCGAGCTTGGCCGCAGTGGCCTTGAGGGCCGCGCGCTCGGACGGCGCTGCCGCGAGCAGCTCGAGCTGCGCGGCACGGTAGTCCTTGGCGGAGCCGCGCGTCCTGGCGATCAGGTCGACGCTGGGAACGGTGTTCTCGGCCGTGTAGCGGCCGGCGTCGTGGATCGCGCTCATCTTCGAGAGCGCGATGACGCCGAGGGTCGCCATCAGGGCCAGCACGACGACGAACCCACCGATCAGCTTGGTGCGAATGGACAGGCGCATTGGTTCCTCCGGGGAGGTTGTCGCGCGAGGCCCCCTGAAGGCCCGCGTTGGGAACGGTTGTCGATGTGATCGACCGGCCATCCCGCGGGTTGAGTCAAGAAATCCGCTGGATTTCAGCGCCAATTTGGCTCGCGCCGGGCACGGAAGGCGGCCACGCCCTCCGCGAAGCCGGCCGACCGCATACCCGCCCGCCGCACGGCCGCAAGCTCCTCGCGCACCGCGGGCGACGCGCCGGCCCGCAGCTCGCGCAATGCCCTGGCGTTTGCGTTGACCGCGTCGGGGGCCTGCGCCAGCACCTCCACGGCGGCGTCGAGCACGGCGCGCTCCAGCTTCTCGGCGGACACGACCTCCGTGAGCACGCCGAGCGCGTGGGCGCGCGCGGCATCCAGGCGTCGGCCGAGCACGAAGAGCTCGGCTGCCGCCGCCGCAGGCAGCCCGGTGAGCACCCGCTCCAAACCGCCGGGGGAGTAGACGAGCCCGAGCCGCCCGGCGGGCGCCGCGAGGTAGGCGCCGGGCACCGCGAAGCGCACGTCGCACCCAAGCGCGAGCTCGAGCCCGCCGCCGAGCGCCGGCCCGTTCAGCGCCGCGATGACGGGGACACGGCAGGAGCGCAGCGCGTCCAGCGCGGGCACCGACTCCGGCGCGATCGCCGCGTCGGCGACCGCCGGGTCGATCGGATCGCCCAGGACGCTGAGGTCGTAGCCGGCGGAGAAGATCTCGCCGGTGCCCGTGACCACCAGACAACCGCCCGTCGCGTCCGCGAACGCGCGCTCGAGCGCGTCGAGGATGACCTGCGACAGCGCCCCGCGACGGGCGAGGCGCTCGATCCGCAGCACGGTGACGCCCTCCGCGGGGCGCTCGATGACGAGCCTCCCCGCGGCGTCCCCCACTAGACGCCCAGCCGCTGCTTGACGACCTTCCCCATGGCGTTGCGGGGAAGCTCGTCGACGAAGTGGATCTCGCGCGGCCGCTTGTGCGGTGCGAGCAGCTCGGCCACGTGGTCGGTGAGCTCGGCGGCCTCCGGCGGCGCGTCGGGGTCCTCCGGCACGACCCAGGCGAGGATCCGCTCGCCGAGGTCCTCGTCCGGCGCGCCCTTGACCGCGACCTCCGACACGCCGGGGTGCTCCAGCAGCGCGACCTCGATCTCGCCGGCCCCGACCTTGTAGCCGCCCGTCTTGATGAGGTCGGTGGACCGGCGCCCGACGATCCGGACGTAGCCGTCAGGCGACCGGGTTGCGAGGTCGCCGGTGAAGAACCATCCGCCGCGCATCGCCTCGTCCGTCGCGTCGGGCCGGTTGAGGTAGCCGGTGAAGACGTTCGGCCCGCGCACCGCGACCTCGCCGATCGTCTCGTCGTCGAAGTCCGTGATGTCGCCGCCGTCGTCGGCGACGAGGCGCAGCTCCACGCCCGCCAGCGGCGTGCCGACGTAGCCGGGACGCCGCTCCGCGTCCGCGCGCACCGCCGTGTTCATGAGCGTCTCCGTCAGGCCGTAGCGCTCGGCGACCTGCTGGCCGGTGGCTCCCTCGATGCGGGTGAACAGCGGGGCGGGGAGCGGCGCGGAGCCCGATACGAGCAGCCGCGCGGAGCGCAGGCCGTCGGCGACCGAGGCGTCGGACTCCGCCTCCGACGCGATGCGGTGGTACATCGTCGGCACGCCGAACAGCATCGTCGCGCCCTCGGTGAGCGCCCGCGCCGCGGTCTTGGCGTCGAAGCGCACGAGGTGGCGCAGATGGCCGCCGAGGCGCAGCGGCCCGAGCGTGCCGAGCACGAGACCGTGCACGTGGAAGAGCGGCAGCGCATGGACGAGGCGGTCGTCGCTCGTCCATGCCCACGCGTCGGCGAGCGCGTCGAGGTTCGAGGCGATCGCCCGGCGCGGCATGAGCGCGCCCTTCGGGCGCCCGGTCGTCCCGGACGTGTAGATCACGAGCGCCGTCTGCTCATCGTCGAGGCCCTCGTCGGAGGGCAGATCGCCGCCGCGCGCGTCGAGGTCCACGCCCGCCGAGGGCGGCGGGTCGTCGACCGCGTCCAGTGCGCCGTCCGGCGCGCCGAGGACGACCTCCGGGCGGCTGTCGCCGATGATGTGCGCCAGCTCGCTGGAGCCGAGCTTCGGGTTCAGCGGGACGAGCGGAACGCCCGCGGACAGGGCACCGACGACTGCCACGCAGGTCTCGAGCGTCGACTCCGCCCACACGGCCGCGCGCTCCACGCCGCCGAGGCCGGCGGCGACGGCGGCCGCGGCCTCGCGCAGATCGCGGTAGGTGAGCTCGCGCTCGCCGAAGCGCAGCGCGGGCTCGGCGTCCAGCTCATGGACGGGGGACAGGAGGCGGGCCATATGGCAGGGTTTCTACCAGCATGACTGCGACGGACGCCCTCATCCGCGCGGCCGTCCGCAACCACACGAGCTGGATGACGGTGCGCGGCGAAGCGGTGCACGAGCACGGCGGGCTGCGCTGGGTGCTCGCGCCGGAGGGCGGGGAGGCGTCGGTCCCGTTCCCGGGTCGCGTGTCCGGCGAGGAGGTCGACGCGATGCTCGCCGACTGCCGCGCGGCGCGCCAGCGTGGCGTCGGGTGCTGGACGAGCGGGCTCGAGCCGATCGACGAGCTTGCCGCGCTCCTGGTCGCCCGCGGCTTCGAGTGGGGCTGGAGCGCGCACTGGATGGCGTTCGATCTCGAGGCGCTCCCGGAGATCGAGGACGGCCGCGTCAGCGTCGCGCCGGACCGGCTCGGAGACACCTGGCGTGCGATGGCTCCGGGGGCCGGGCAGGCGATCGTCCATCTCGCCGGCGACGACGCCGGCCTCTACGACGTCGAGGTCGATCCGGCACATCGCGGCACCGGGCTCGGCCGCGCGCTGACCGTCGCGGCGCTGCGGCGGGCGCTGCAGGCCGGCGCGCGAACGGCGACGACGAACGCCACCGCGGACGGCACGCGGCTCTACACGTCGCTCGGCGCCCGGTCGCTCGGGTACGGCCAGACGTTCTGGATCCACCGCGACGGGCTCTATGCCGGCCGCCGCGAGGAGCCGCTCAGACGCTGACCGCGTGCTCGCGCAGCGCGTCGGTGAGCGACGTCTTGAGGTCCGTCGCGGCCGAGCGGTCGCCGATGATGTAGGCGCAGGGCAGCCGCGCCTTGCCGGCCGGAAGCCTCTTCGTACGGGTGCCCGGCACGACGATCGCGCCGGCGGGCACCTCGCCGCGCAGCTCGACCTTCTCCTTCCCGCGCATGTCGATGATCGGCGTGCTGGCGGTGAGGACGACGTTGGCGCCGAGGACCGCCCGCGCGCCGACGTGCACGCCCTCCACGACGATGCAGCGCGAGCCGATGAACGCGCCGTCCTCGACGATCACGGGCGTCGCCTGCAGCGGCTCGAGCACCCCGCCGATGCCGACGCCACCGGAGAGATGGACGTCGGATCCGATCTGCGCGCACGAGCCGACGGTCGCCCACGTGTCGACCATCGTGTTCTCGCCCACCCACGCGCCGATGTTCACGTAGGAGGGCATCATCACGACCCCCGGCGCGAGGTAGGCGCCGTGCCGCGCGGTCGCGGGCGGCACGACGCGGACGCCGCGCGCGGCGTAGCCGGTCTTGAGCGCGAGCTTGTCGTGGTACTCGTAGGGCCCGCACTCGATCGTCTCCATGCCGCGCGTGCGGAACGCCAGCAGCACGGCCTTCTTGGCCCACTCGTTCACCCTCCACCGACCGCCCGGCGTGGTCGGCGCCGCGACCCGGACCAGGCCGTCGTCGAGGAGGTCGAGCACGTGGTCCACCGTCGCCGCGTCCTCGTCGGTGAGGTCTCCGGTGGGCGCCTCGTAGAGCTCCTCGATGCGGGCTGCGAGGGCGACGAGGTCGGTGTCGGGATGGGTGGGCGAAGTCATGCACTCAAGCTAGCCACAATGGACGCCGCGCACTCGCACGCCTCGATCGTTGGCACGAGCGCGACCCGGAGGTGACCCTCGCCGCCGGGCCCGAGGTAGGAGCCGGGCGCGGCGACCACGCCGTGCTCGAGCCAGCGCGTCGCGAGGCCGTGATCGTCGCCGCCGGGAACGCGCAGCCACAGGAAGAACGACGCATCCCCGCCGACCTGCTCCAGTCCCGCCATCTGCAGCGCGGGCAGCAGCACCGCCCGCTTGGCGGCATAGCGCGCTCGCGCCTCGTCCACGTGCGCCTCGTCGCCCCAGGCCGCGATCGACGCGCGCTGCACGAACGCCTGCGGCGCGGTGCCCACGCTGGGCCGGAAGCGGCGCAGCAGGCCGATCAGCTCCGCGTCGCCGGCCACGAAGCCGGAGCGCTGGCCGACCATCGACGAGCGCTTGGAGAGCGTGTGGAACGCGAGGACGCCGCTGCGGTCGGACAGCTGCAGGGCCGACGGGGGAGGATCGCCGAAGTACAGCTCGCAGTACGCCTCGTCGCTGGCGAGCACGACGCCGTGCGCCCGGCAGCGCGCGGCGGCCTCCTCCAGCCAGGCCAGCGGCGCGACCGCCCCGGTGGGGTTGCCCGGCGAGTTGACCCACAACAGCGTCAGGCGCTCCCAGGGCACCGCGTCGAGGTCGGGCAGCCAGCCGCGCTCGGCGGAGAGTGGCAGCTCGACGAGCTCGGCGCCCGCGAACTGCGCTCCGCGGGCCGGCACCGGATAGCCGGGCGTCGTGACGGCGACGACGTCCCCCCGCCCCGGCTGGACGAGCACCTGCGCGAGGCTGAAGATCGCCTCCTTGGAGCCGTACGTCGGGATGATCTCGGTGTGCGGGTCGACGTGCGCGCCGAAGCGCCGCTCCAGCCACCCGGCGGCGGCCTCGCGCAGCTCCGGCAGGCCGACGGCGAGCGGGTAGCTGGAGACCCGCTCGGAGCGCAGGGCCTCGACCAGCGCGTCGACGATGAACGCCGGCGTCTCCTCGCGCGGCTCGCCCACGCCGAGGTCGATGATCTCGATCCCGCGTGCCGCCGCGGCGGCCTTCGCCTGCGTGAGGCGAACGAACGGGTAGGTGCCCTGGGCGTCCAGCAGCGGGTTGCGCGGGAGGCGGTCAGCCACCGATGCCCTCGAGCAGCTCGTAGCAGCGTTCGAGCGCCGCGACCTCCACGCGCTCGTCGCGGCGGTGCGCGTAGGCGGGATCGCCCGGACCGAGGTTCACCGCGTCGACGCCGGCGAGGACGAGCTCCGCCACCGGCGTCCACGCCTGCTTGGGCTCGACGGCGACGCCCTGCTCGGTCAGCGCGCGCACGTACCGGTTGTCCACGGTCACGGCGCCCGAGGGCGCATGGCCGTCGAAGGAGACCTCGCCGTACGGCTCGCAGAGCCCGCGCAGCCAGGCCTCCGCCTCGTCGGCCCGCATCCCCGGTGGATAGCGGTAGTTCACTTTGGCGACCGCCACGTCCGGGACGACGTTGAGCGCGATCCCGCCCTCGATCCTGGTGACGGAGACGACCTCGGTGAACGTGAGGCCGTCGTACTCGTGCTCCCTGGCCTGGACGTCGGCGAGCTCGGAGACGCCGTGTGCGAGCCGGTGGATGGCGTTGTCGGCGAGCCACGGGCGGGCGGAATGTCCGCTGCGCCCGTGGAACGTCCACGTCGCGTTGACGTTCCCGAGGCAGCCGGCGTGCACGGCGTTGGCGGTCGGCTCGAGCACCACGGCGAACTCGGCCGCCCGCAGGGCGTCGTCGCGCTCCAGCAGCGGCGTGAGGGCGCTCTCGGTGAACGGCAGCTCCTCGCGCGGGAAGAAGACGTAGCCGAAGGGTGCCCCGGCGAGCGCCAGCTCGAGCATGACGGCCAGACCGCCCTTCATGTCGGCCGCGCCGAGGCCGTGCACCCAGCCCTCCTCGCGGCGTCCCGGACGGTTGCCCTGGGCGGGGACGGTGTCCAGGTGCCCGGCGAGCAGGACCTTCGCCGATCCACCCGCCGCCGCGCCCGCGACGACGCAGCCGTCCCCGGCGTCGCGGACCCCGACGCCGCCGGCGCGCAGGACGTTCGCCACGTGCTCGGCGAGCGGTCCCTCCTCGCAGGACTCCGAGGCGACGTCGACGAGCTCCAGCGTCCGGGCGGCGAGGCGCTCTGCGAGGTCGGCGGGCACGGCGGGAGGGTAGTCGGCGGCTCGCATGGGTAGCCACACGGGTTCGCCCACCATCCGACCAGAGGGAGGCGACATCGTGTTGACCGTTACGCATGAGGCGTCCGAGGCGATCCGGACGCTGACCGAGCAGGCGCCCGAGCCGGATGCCGCGGGTCTGCGCATCTCCGTGGAGCCCGGCGACCAGGGGGCGCCACGACTCGCCCTGGCAGTGACCGAAGGTCCCTATCCGGACGATCAGGTCGTCGACGCCGAAGGGACGCACGTGTTCGTCGCCGATTCCGTCGGCGACTTCATGGACGACAAGACGCTCGACGCCACCGTCGAGGGCGAGGGCGTGGCGTTCTCCATCCACGGAGGTGGCGCACCGCCTCCCGCGTAGACTCGGAGGTGCATGGAGCGAAATCGCAACGGCAGAGCGACGCCGACGCGCAACGGGAGGGTCCAGCAGCCGGAAGGGCGCGCGAAGCAGCGCGCGTTCACCATCGGAGCCCTCGAGTCTGGGGACGACCTCTCCGAGCTTCACGAGCTGTTGCGCACGGCGGGCGTCGCCGTGGTCGGGCAGGCCGTCCAGCACCGCGAGCGCCCCCATCCCAATACGTACCTGGGCCCGGGCAAGATCGCGGAGGTGAAGGCTGCCGCGATCGCGGCCGACGCCAACATGGTCGCCTGCGACGACGAGCTCTCGCCGCGCCAGGAGCGCAACCTGGAGTCCGAGCTCGAGCTGCCGGTCGTCGACCGCACCGCCGTGATCCTCGGCATCTTCGCCGACCACGCGAACACCGCCGACGGCAAGCTGCAGGTGGAGCTGGCGCAGCTGGAGTACAACATGGCCCGCATGCGCGGGCTGTGGACGCACCTCGAGCGGCTCAGCGCCGCCGGGGGCGGAACGCTGACACGTGGTCCCGGCGAGACGCAGATCGAGACCGACCGCCGCCTCGCCCGCAACCGGATCACGGCGCTGCGCCGCAAGCTCGCCGAGGTGAAGGGCAACCGCGCGACGATGCGCGCCGAGCGCGAGCGGGCCAGCGTCCCGCAGGTCGCGCTCGCGGGCTACACGAACGCGGGCAAGTCGACGCTCCTGAACGCCCTGACGGGTGAGAACCACGTCGGCGTCCGTGACCGGCTGTTCCACACGCTGGATCCGACGACGCGGATGGCGCGGCTCAACGACCGCCCGTACCTCCTGACCGACACCGTCGGCTTCATCCGCAAGTTGCCCCACCAGCTCGTCGACGCGTTCGGCGCGACGCTCGAGGAGACGCGGCTGTCAGATCTCATCCTCCACGTCGTCGACGCATCCGCGCCGGAGGAGGACATGGGGGCGATGATCAAGGCGGTCGACGACGTGCTCGAGGAGATCGACGCGGGGGACCGCCCGCGGGTGCTCGTGCTGAACAAGGCCGACTCGCTGACGCCCGAGCGGCGCGAGGAGCTCGGCTACCGGCACCGCGAGGCCGTCCTGGTCTCCGCTGTGACCGGCGAGGGGCTCGACGCGCTGGGGGACCGCATCGAGCAGGAGTTCCGGCGCACGACCCGGTCCGTCGAGCTCCTGCTGCCGTATGCCGAGGGCGGGCGCCTGGCCGAGCTCCATGCGATCGCCGGCGATCTCGAGCGGGAGGAGACCGCCGACGGCGTCCGCATCCGCGCGCGGCTGCCCGCCACGGTCGCCGAGCGCTACGAGCGCTTCGCGCTGCGCGCCTGAGCGCTACGCGCGGGCGGCGGAGCCCGAGCGGCCGCTCAGGATCGCGCGGATGCGGTCGAGCAGCGACGGCTGCCGGTCGACGACGATCGCGTACGCGCGAGGCTGCCGGCGCTGTCGCTCGACGTCGAGCGAGTGATGGCGAATCGAGGTGTACATGGGCGTCCTCCGGGACACGGGATGGGGGGTGACGCCGAACCTAGGCGCACCCCGAACGCCCGGCCCGCAAGGCAGTACCCGTCGCCAGGTGCGGCAGGCCGTACTGCTAGGCGTGTGCGCCGGCGAGCGGGCGGCGACCGGGACGGAGGGTCGCGCGGACGCGATCGCGCAGGGACGCCCGGCTGGGGCGGCGCACGTCGGAGCCGACGCTGCGATGGACGTGGCGCCTGCGGTCGGCCTCGGCCTCGCGTTCGACGGTGAGCGAGTAATGGCGGAGTGAGGTGTGCATGGCGGATCCCTTCGGCGGGGCGGTGGGAGCGTGTCGCGAAGCTACGCCCGCGTCTCGCGGCGGGCCTGCAGGCCAGCACCCGTCATGGCGGTGCAGCAGGCCGCACCCCGGTCGCCTGGGTGGACTGACCGTCGGTATCCGAAGGAAATCCGACCCAGACGCGTGAGCGGCGGCGCGCTAGCGGTCGTCGCCGCTGCCCTGCAGGACGTCGCGATCGCGGCGTGAGAGGAGCTTCTCGAGGTTCTCCTCGGCGATCGCCTCGAGGTCGAGCTCCGCCTCGGTCGCGATCTGCGCGAGATACCACAACACGTCCCCGAGCTCCTTCGACAGCGCCGCGCGACGGGCATCGGAGAGGATGCCGTCGTCGTCGCGGACCATCTTCTTGATCTTCTCCGCGACCTCGCCCGCCTCGCCGCACAGGCCGAGCGTCGGGTAGAGGAGGTTGTCGCCCATCTGGGGGTAGAGCGCCGTGGCGCGGGAGCGAGACTGATAGTCGGACAGCAGCATCGAGACGAATCTAGCCGTGCGACCGGCGGACTCGCGGCGGCGCTCACGGGGCTGCGCTGCCCGGTCTGCCACGCGCGACTGGAACCGCGCCGGGGGGCGCTCGCATGCGCGAACGACCACGCGTTCGACATCGCCCGACAGGGCCATGTCCATCTCGCGCCCGGGTCGCGCGCACTCAAGGGCGACACCGCTCAGATGATCGCCGCGCGCCACGCGTTCCTCGCCGCCGGGCACTACGCGCCGATCAGCGACGCCCTCGCCGCCCACGCGCGGACGGCAGCCGACGGGGTCGTGGCCGACATCGGTGCGGGGACGGGGCAGCACCTCGCGGCGGTGCTCGACGCCCACCCGCACCGCATCGGCATCGCCCTCGACAGCTCCACACCCGCGCTGCGCCGCGCGGCGAAGGCGCATCCGCGCATCGCGGCCGTCGCGTGCGACGCCTGGAGAGAGCTTCCGCTCGCGGACGGGGCCGCCGCCGTCGTCCTGAGCGTCTTCGCGCCGCGCAACGCGACGGAGATCAGGCGCGTCCTGCACCGAGACGGCGTCGTCCTCGCCGTCACCCCCACCGAGCGCCACCTTCAGGAGCTTCGCGAGCCGCTCGGCCTGCTCGACACCGAACCCGGGAAGGCCGACCGCCTGGCCGCCGATCTCGGTCTGCGGGAGCGCGAGCGCCACCGCATCGAGACGCAGCTGCACCTCACGGCCGACGAGGCCCAACTCGCCGCCACGATGGGACCGGCCGGCCACCACGACCGCGCGCGGCGGCCGCTCCCCGACGTCGTTCGCGCGACGCTCTCCGTGGACCTGACCGTCCTATCCTGCGAGTCGTGACCGAGGACCTCGACGCCGGCACCGCCGCCTGGCACGCCCGGCTGCACCACACGGCGCACGACGAGCTCTCGGAGGACACCGCGCAGACGCCCGGGATGCGCCGCTACGAGGCCATCTCCGGCCGCATGACGGGCTCGCGCAACATCTGGATGGGCAAGAACCGCGTCGCCCCCGGGATGGTGTCGTCCGATCACCACCACGGGAAGGCCGAGACGGGCATCTACGTCGTCAGCGGCCACCCGGTCTTCGTCTTCCTGGAGGACGACGAGGAACGCCGGATCGCGACGCAACCCGGCGACTACGTCTACGTCCCGCCGTGGGTGCCGCACCGCGAGGAGAACCCGTCGCCCGATGAGGAGGCCGTCGTGGTCCTCGCGCGCTCGACCCAGGAGGGCATCGTCGTGAACCTCCCGAGCCTGCGCGCCCACGTGCCCGAGCTCGACGAGTACCTCGCCGAGCTCGAGCGCGAGCGCGAGCGCGCAGCCGAAGCGACCTAGGACCCTGCGGACACCAGGTCGAACTGCTGCAGGTAGTCGGAGGCCGCCTCGGCGGGAGTCTCCTTGTCGAGGTCGACGCGCGCGTTGAGCTCCTGCATCACGCGCGCGGTCAGGTTCTTGTTCACGGCCTCGATCGTCTTCTGCAGGTCAGGGCCCGCCTTGTCGGCCGTCTCGGTCTTCATGAGGAAGGTCGAGTTGTAGGGCGGGAACATGCCCTTGTCGTCTTCGAGCAGCACCTCGCGGTTGCGCGAGATCTGCGGGTCGGTCGTGAAGACGATCGACACGTCCGCGTCCCCGTTCGTGAGGACCTCGTGTCGCTGGGCGATGTCCACGGGCACGAACCGCTTGAACTTCAGGCCGTACACGTTCTGAAGCCCGCGCAGGCAGTCGTCGCGCCCGCGGCACTCCGGTGAGCCGTAGAGCACCAGGTCCTGCGACTTGCCATCGAGGTCGGAGATCTTCTTCAGCCCGAGCTTGTCCGCGGTCTCCTGCGTCACCGCCACCTCGTTGGACGACGTGAAGGGCGTCGGCGGGAACGCGGTGATCCCGTCCTCCGCGAAGCGCGACTTCGCCTCGTCGTACGCCGCGGTCGCATCCTTGGGCAGGTCCTTGGTCGGCACCTCGAAGAAGGACAGCAGCGCGGTGCCCGTGTACTCCGGGTAGCCGTCGATCTGCCCGCCCTTCAGCGCCTTCAGCGCGGTCTGCTCGTCGCCGAGGTTCAGCTCCTTGCGGACCTTGTATCCCGCCGCGGCGAATGCCTGCGCGTAGATCTCGCCGAGGACCTTCTGCTCCGTGAAGTTCTTCGAGCCGACCGTGAGGGTGGTGGAGGCGTTCTCGGCGTTCTTCGTGATCGCCGCGGTGGGCGCCGCCTGTGTGGAGCTCCCGCCGCCACCGGCGCTCCCGTCGTCATCGTCGTCGCCGCAGGCGACGACCCCGAGCATCAGGGCGAGCGCCGCCAGCGCGGCGAGGATGGTGCGTGTCCGTGTCATGAGCCTCCTTCTCGGTGATGCGGCGAGGCCGCGCGGCGTCACCGCGCGCTGGGCCCCCGCGAGGACGACCTCGGTCGCGACCGCGAGCAGCGCAACCAGGATGGCAGCGCCGAGGCGGCCCTCCTCGCCGTAGATGCTCGGGTTGATGATGGGGTCGCCGAGCGTCACGACGCCCGCGAGCGGCGCGATCGTGGCGGTGGCGACGACGTTCACGGCAGACGTGCGGATCCCCCCGAACACGAGCGGCATCGCGAGCGGGAGCTCGACCCGCCGCAGCACCTGCGGGCCGGTCATGCCGACGCCGCGGGCCGCGTCGACGGCATCGGGATCGACCTCCCGCACGCCGACGTAGGCATTCGTGAGGATCGGCGGGATGGCGAGCAGTGTGAGCGCGAGGGCGACGTTCGCGAAGCCTGCGCCGAGGAACGCGAAGAACACGAACAACAGGGCGATCGCCGGTACCGCACGGCCGATGTTCGAGACGCTGATCGCGAGGAACGCCGCCCGCCGCGTGTGGCCCAGCCACAGGCCCAGCGGCAGCGCGACGGCGCAGGCGATCGCCATCGCCACGAGGCAGAGCTTGAGGTGCTCCCACAGCAGGTCGCCGTTCGCGGACAGCCCGCCGACCTCGCCGCCGCCGCGCCCCGTGCGCTCGTTGACGATGAAGTCCAAACCATCGCCGAACGTGTCGAGGACGCTCGCCAGAACGGTCATGCCGCGCGCGTCCAGGGCGTGATCGATCGCTGTACGAGGAGGATCATCGCGTCCAGCACGATCGCCAGCGCGACGCAGAGCCCGCCGGCGAACACGACGTTCGTCTTGAACGCCTTCTGCGCCTCCAGCGGCTCCCCGAGGCCGCCCGCGCCCGCGAAGAACGCCAGGGCAGCGAGCCCGACCGTGGTCGTCGTCGCGATCCGCAGCCCGGCCATGATCGCCGGCAGCGCGAGCGGGAGCTCCACCCGCCAGAGCAGCTGGCGGTCGGTGAGCCCCATGCCGCGGCCGGCGTCGCGGGCGTCGGCCGGGACGGCGTCGAGCCCGGCCAGAATGTTCCGGAACAGGATGAGCAGGGTGTAGGCGGTGAGCGCGATGATCGCCGTGAGGTTCCCGCGGCCCGTGATCGGCAGCAGGAGGAAGAAGACGGCGACGCTCGGCAGCGTGTACAGGATGCCCGTGACGTTGGTGATCGGCCCCACGAGCCAGCGCCGGCGGTGCGCGAGGATCGCGAGGCTGCCGGCGATGAGGAAGCCCGCCGCGACCGACGTGACGGTCAGGAACACGTGCTGCAGCAGGGGCGTCGTGTAGCGGTCGAGGTGGTCGACCACCCAGCCGGGGCACAGCCCGTTGTCGGTGACGCACGTGTCGGTGCGCTCGCGGAAGAAGCCGTTGTCGCCCTGCGCGATCATGCGTCCCCGCTCGCGGCGGCCGCTTCGGGGACCAGGAAGTCGTGGATGAGCTCGACCGAGAGGATCCCCTGCAGGCGGCCCCGGGGGTCGACCACCGCGCCGTACTGGGTCTGGCTCTGCAGCAGGTCCGACAGCGCGTCGCGCAGGACGTCGTCGCGCTCCACGACGGTCACCGAGGTCGACCGCCGCCCGTCCGGCCAGATCCAGGCGACCGGCCGCCCGTCGCCGTCGACCTCGAGGCGGAAGTCGATGTCGGCCTCCGTCCAGAGGTCGACGTCGCGCACCCGCAGCAGCGCGAGGCGCTTGAGTGCGCGGTCGGCGCCGACGAAGTCGCGCACGAAGTCGTTGGCCGGCTGCATGAGCAGCTCCGCCGGCGTCGCGTACTGCTGCAGGCGTCCGCCGCGCTGCAGCACCGCGATGCGATCGCCCATCTTGATCGCCTCGTCGATGTCGTGCGTGACGAACACGATCGTGCGGCGCAGGCGCTCCTGCAGGCGCAGGAACTCGTTCTGCAGCCGCTCGCGGTTGATCGGATCGATCGCGCCGAACGGCTCGTCCATCAGCATGACCGGCGGGTCCGTCGCCAGGGCGCGCGCGACGCCCACGCGCTGGCGCTGCCCGCCGGAGAGCTGCGCGGGATAGCGGGAGGCGAGGTCCTCGTCCAGGCCCGTCAATGCGAGCAGCTCGGCGACGCGCTCGTCGCGGCGCCTGCGGTCCCAGCCCAGCAGCTCGGGCACCGTCCCGATGTTCTGCGCGATCGTGCGGTGCGGGAACAGCCCGACCTGCTGGATGACGTAGCCGATCTCGCGGCGCAGGGCGCTTGGCTCGCGCTCACGGACGGAGCGCCCGCCCAACAGGATGTCGCCATCGGTCATGTCGATCATCCGGTTGACCATCCGCATCGCGGTGGTCTTCCCGCACCCCGAGGGGCCCACGAGGACGCAGATCTCGCCTGCGGGAACCTCGAGCGTGAGGGCGTCGACGGCCGGTTCGGCGGCGCCGGGGTAGCGCTTCGTCGCGCCACGGAACTCGAGCGGCTCCGCGGATGACGGTGGGACGTGGGCGGCGGTCACGTGGGAATCCCCGTCGGAATGGGCGAGAATACCGCTCGGCCGTCAGACCCCGGCGGCCCGGCGCGCTTCTGCGTGCGCGGCGCTCTCCAGGGCATCGTCGAGCGGCGCGAGCGGGAGCCCGGTGCACCTTGCGATGAGCCAGTCGGCGAACCAGGCGTTCTTGGGCAGCAGCGGCCCGTGGAGATAGGTCCCGATGACTCCGTCGCGCATGACGCCCTCGTACCCGGAATCGCCGGTGTTGCCGTGCCCCCGCAGCACGCGTCCCAGCGGACGTTCGCCGGGGCCCAGGTGCGTGCGGCCGCCGTGGTTCTCGAACCCGGCGAGGACCCGCTTGTCGCCGGCCTTCAGCTCCACCTCGATGGCGACGTTGCCGACGAGCCGGTGGGAGTCGACACGGACCGTGCGCATGTCGACGAGCCCGAGCCCGGGGATCTCCTCGTCGCCCAGCTCGTAGGCGTGCCCGAGCAGCTGGAAGCCGCCGCAGATGCCCAGGATGAGCCCGCCCGACGCCGCGACCGCATGCAGCGCGTCGCGCTTGGTCTCGACGAGGTCGTGCGCGCAGAGGACCTGGTCGCGGTCCTGGCCGCCGCCGAGGTAGAACAGGTCGTGCGCGCCGGGGTCGATCCGCTCCCCGAGGCCCGCGGGCGTGAGCTCGAAGCCGATGCCGCGCCACGCGCAGCGGCGCTCGAGCATCAGCAGGTTGCCGCGGTCGGCGTAGATGTTCATGAGGTCGGGATAGAGCGCGCAGACGCGCAGGACCGCCTCAGGCATGCCAGACCACCACGACGGAGTCGACGTACTCGTCGGTCGCGGGGACCAGCAGCGGCGCGGCGGGGCGCAGTCCGGCGGCGGCGCCCTCCGCCGAGAGCTCGTCGGCGCTCAAGCGGTCGAGGCGGATGACGTCGCGCTCGATGGAGCGGCTCCCGTCCGGAGCGATCGCCTCGCGATCGCGGACGAGCGCCACCCGGTCGCCCTCGTCGCGAATCGCCACCGGCCGGCTGACGAGCTGCACCCCGCCCGCCTCGCCGACGTCGGGCGACGGGGCCTCCACCTCGCGCGCGTCGAACGGCTCGAGCGGATCGGCGACGGCCGCCGCCAGCACGCCGCCGGGGAGCAGGTGTCGCGCCGCGCCGGCCAGGAACGCCGCACGGCCCGCGGCGCCGCCGAGCAGCTGCACGGTCTGCATGGGGGCGATGATGAGCCCGAAGCGGCGCCCGAGATCGAGGCTGCGGGCGTCGCCGACGACGGTCCGCACCGGCAGCCCTTCGCCGCGCTCGGCGAGCGCGTCGAGGAGCTCGCGCTCCGTGTCGAGCGCCACGACGGGATGCCCGTGCGCCGCGAGGTGCAGGGCGACACGGCCGGTTCCGGCGCCGACGTCGAGCACCGGCTCGGCGCCCGCGTGCGCGGCCGCCAGCGCGCGCCATACGTCGAGGTCGACGTCGTAGCCGCCGCACTCGACGTCGTGCCAGGCCACCAGGCTCAAACGAAGGACCCTCGCGTCATCCCCCTGCGATGCAGCAGCGCCCGCAGCTCCAACATGGCCGTGTAGGTGGGCAGCGCGACGAGCCGGCCCTCGCCGTCGGCGGCCGCCTCGTCCAGCGCGCGGTCCAGCGCCGGCTGCACGGCGATCCGGTCCGCGGGCACGCCCGCGTACTTGAAGCGCAGCGCCAGCTCCGCGGCGCGCGTCCCGCTGCAGGTCACGCGGCGGACGTGCGGAGCCAGCACCTCCACGTCGGCGTCCCACACCCAGGACACGTCGCGGCCGTCGGCGACGTTGTCGTTGAGCACGGCGAGGATGTCCTGCTCGCCCCCGTCGAGCGTGAGCGTGCGCAGCACCTCGTTTGCCCCTGCCGGGTTCTTCACGAGCAGGAGCGTGAGGTCCCGCTCGCCGAGCCGCACGGTCTCCGCGCGCCCGAACGCCGCCTCGACGGCCTGCAGGCCGGCCGCGACGTCCCCGAGGGGCGCGCCGAGCGCCAGCGCGAGGCCGGCGGCCCCGAGGGCGTTGTAGACGTTGTAGAGGCCGGGCAGGGGGAGACGCACGTCGATGGTCCCCTGCGGCGTTCGCACCGTGACGTCCGAGCCGCGCGTGCCGTCGAGGACCACGCGGGTCGCGGCGACGTCCGGCTCCGGGCGCCTCGCGCCGCAGCTCGGGCAGGCGTAGCGCCCCATGTGGCCCAGGTAGATCGCGTCGTAGGCGTAGGGCGCCCCGCAGTGCCGGCAGTGCTTGGAGTCCGACGCGTGCGCCATGCCCTCCAGGGCGACGCCGTCGTCCTGCACCCCCACGTAGACGACGTCCTCGTGGCCGCGGCCGAGATCGGCGACGAGCGGGTCGTCCGCGTTCAGCACGAGCCTCGTGCCGCGCGCGCGGGCGACCACGGCGGCCCAGCGGTCCGCGATCGTCTCGAGCTCGCCGTAGCGGTCGAGCTGGTCGCGGAAGAGGTTGCCCAGCAGCAGCGCCCTGGGCTGGACGTCGGGGACGACCCGGTCCAGCCACAGCTCGTCCACCTCGAAGAGGCCGAGGTCCCCGTCGCCGTCCATGAGCGCGGTCGCCACGCCGCCCGCCATGTTCGCCCCCGCGCGGTTGTGCACGAGCCGCACGCCGCCGCGGCGCAGGATGGCCGCCACCATGGCCGCGGTCGTGGTCTTCCCGTTCGTCGCGCTGATGACGGCGCTGCCGCGCTCCAGACGCCTGGCGAGCGCGCCGATCGCATGCGGCTCCAGATGCAGCAGCAGCCTGCCCGGCAGTGAGGTGCCTCCACGGCCGGCACGTCGGGACAGCGCGCCCACGCCACGCGCGGCGGCGACCTTGACGCCCAGCAGCGTCACGGCGTCAGGACGCGCAGGCCGCGCGGCACAGCACGAATCGTCGCCGGGGTGGTGCCGATCGGATCCCCGTCGGCGTAGATCCGGAACGGGCGCTCCGCGTCGACGTGCAGCTCGCGCGCCTGGACGAGATCGACCGCCGGGTCGCGCAGGT
>Ga0081539_10001977_pt1 | contig 31209 bp, 25 predicted proteins | sample TabmetS4T2R2_FD_71023 | JGI IMG/M metagenome (GOLD analysis project Ga0081539, IMG submission 71023) | Tabebuia heterophylla rhizosphere microbial communities from the University of Puerto Rico - S4T2R2 | ecosystem: Host-associated > Plants > Roots > Rhizosphere ... | reverse complement strand
GTCCGTGCCATCACTCGGGAACGGGCTGCCCAGCGACATGTTCACCACATCGGCACCACTGGCCGCGGCCCACTCCATCCCCGCGATGATCCACGACTCGTACCCACCACCGAAGTCGTCCAGAACCTTTCCGTTGAGCAGCTTGGCATCCGGCGCGACCCCCTGATACTTCCCACCGGACGCCGCCCCGCTACCGGTGATGATCGACGCCACGTGCGTGCCATGCCCGAACCGGTCATCATCGGAGTCACTGTCAGTGAAGTTCCTCGCCCCCGCGACCGCGTCGGCCAGATCCGGATGCGTGGCGTCGATCCCCGTGTCCAACACCGCGACCGTCGAACCCGCACCCGTGTAACCGGCCGCCCACGCCTCCGGCGCACCGATCTGCGGCACACTGTGGTCCAGGCTCGCCTTCACCGGCCCGTCGAGCCAGACGTGCTCGGCGTTGCGCGCCGTGGCCCAGAACGTGCCCGACCGCTCGGCCGACACCGCCGCCGCACTCACCGCCGGCAACTCACGACTCACCTGCGCACCGGCCGCGCGCGGCGTCCGGCCGTCGTAGTCGACGATCAGCGGCAGCGTGCTGCGTGACGCGTCGTCGTAGCCGGCCCGCACCAACTCGGTGACGTCGAACAGGCGCGGATCCAGCTTTCCCTGTGCCAGCGGGACGACGACGTCGTCGGGGATGACGTGGAGGTCGCCGTCCACGTCCTTGCGGGTGCGGAAACCGATGTGCTCACGGCCCTTCGCCGCGTGCACGACCACCCCGTCCATCCCGCCGAAGACGACCGTGTCCCCCGTCACCAGGGTCACGACCGGACCGGCACCGCCGGGTGCCGGTCCCGCGACCGCCGGTTCCGCCGACACGGCCGGCGCGACCACGCCCGCGGCCAGCACCGCGGCCAGCAGGCCCAACCGGGCCCGTCTGTGGCTCATTCACCCCTCCAGACACAACACGGCGACCGCCTCATCGGCCGCCGCTACCGGTGCTCCAATGAGGAAGGGCGCGGTTTTGTTGCATCCGGTGTCAGGACAGGGTGGCGAGCGCCTCCCGGATGATCGCCGTCTCCGCCTCGTCGGCCTCGACGAGCGGCAGCCGCGGCGCCCCGACGCGGTGGCCGAGCAGGTTGAGCGCCGCCTTGACCGGGATCGGGTTGGTGGTCACCGCGAGCGCCCGGTACAGCGGCCGCAGCCGGGCGTCGAGCTCCGCGCGGCGCTCGGGTTCGTCGGCCATGCGCCGCATCAGCGGGCCGGCGACGTGGCTGGCGACGAGCACGCCGCCGCACCCGCCGAGGTCGAGGGTGCGGGCGAAGGCGTCGTCGTTGCCGGCGTAGAGGCCCAGCCCGTCGACGAGGGCGAGGTTGGTGTTGTCGGCCTGCTTGACGTAGTCGATGTGCTCGATCTGGGCGAGCTCGGCGAGCAGGTCGTTCGGTAGGTCGACACCGGTGCGGACCGGCACGTTGTACAGCACGACGGGCCTGCTCGCGGCCTTGGCGACCTCGGTGAAGTGCCGCACCAGCCCACGGCGGTTCGGCCGGTTGTAGTAGGGCGCCACCGACAGCACCGCGTCGGCCCCCAGCTCGACCGCTCGGGCGGTCATCGCGCAGGCGTGCGCGGTGTTGTTCGACCCGGTGGAGGCGATGACGGTCTTCCCGACCGGCCGCTCGGCGCACGCGAGCTCGACGAGCCGCAGGTGCTCCTCGACGGTGAGCGTGGCCGGTTCGCCCGTGGTGCCGGCCACGACGACGCCGTCGGACCCGGTCGCCAGGACGTGGTGCAGGAGTTCGACGAAGGCGTGCTCGTCGACCCGCAGGTGGTCGTCGAAGGGGGTCACGATGGCGGTCAGTACGGATCCCAGCATGGTTCCCAGCGTGCCGGGGCCTGGCCGTAAGTACCAGTAACGGATCTTCCGGCTGCCTTGTAGTCTCACTTTATGCTTGACGTACGTCGTCTCCGGGTGTTGCTGGCGGTGGCCGAACACGGCGGTATCGCCGCGGCCGCACGGGCGTTGACGTTCACGCCGCCGGCCGTGTCACAGCACGTCGCCGCGCTCGAGCGCCAGCTGGGCGTGCCCCTGGTCGACCGCGGCGGACGCACCGCGCGGCTGACGGCGGCGGGGCAGCGGCTGGCCGGGCACGCACGCCAGGTGCTGGCCGGGTTGGAGGCGGCGGAGGCCGACATGGCGCGGCTGGGTGGGGCCCCGCACGGCACCCTCGCCGTGGGCACCATCGCGACCCTGGGCCAGACCGTGCTGCCGGCCGCACTCGCGACGCTGGCGCCCGGGGTGGACCTGCGCATCGAGGAGTGCGAGCCCGAGGACGGCCTGCCGGCGCTGGGGCGCGGCGAGCTGGACGTGGTGCTCGGCTGCGAGTACACCCTCGCGCCGCGGCGGGCCATGGTGCGTGTTGAACGCGTCGACCTGTTCACGGAGGCGCTTCTCGTCGCCGTGCCGGCCGGCCACCCGTTGGCCGGGCCGGAGGTCGACCTGGCCGAGCTGCGTGACGAGCGCTGGATCGCCCCGGCCGCGGGGAGCGCCTGCGAGACGATCCTGCGTCGTTCCTGCGCCCTGGCCGGGTACGACCCGCACGTGGTGGCGCACTGCGGGGACTTCGTGGTCGCCACGGCGCTGGTGCGGGCCGGGCACGGGGTCGCCCTGCTGCCCGGCATCGCCACGCCTCCGCTCGGGGGTGGGGTGCGGCTGTTGGGGGTGCGCCGGCCGGGTGTGCAGCGCACCCTGTACGCCGCCATTCGCCAGGGCACGCGGCAGCATCCTCTGGTCAGCTGCCTGCTCGACGCCGTGACCACCGCGGCCGGGCAGTACGCGGAGCTTTCCGCCTGAATTCGTTTGGGCGAACCGCGGCGGCGCGGCCATGATGCCGGGCATGGATCTTGTCAGCCTGTTACCCGGTTTCGTCGTCGCCGTCGTGCTGATCTCCGCTTCGCCCGGGCCGGCGATGGCGTTGATCCTGCGCCGGGCCGCGGTGCACGGGTTCAGGGGCGCGGTGCCCACGGTGCTCGGACTCGAGGCCGGCCTGTACCTGTGGGCGCTGTTCGCCGCGGCGGGGTTGGCGGCGTTGGTGGCCGCGTCGGAGGTGGCGTATCTCGTGCTTCGCGTTGTCGGGGCAGGGTTCCTGCTGTATCTCGGGATCAAGGCGTGGCGATCGGCGTGGCGGCCGGCGCCCAGCTCTGACGACGCGATGGTCACCACCGGCGGCGGGTGGGCCCCGGCGTTCGGTGAGGGTGTGCTGGTCATGCTGGCCAACCCGAAGGCCGCCGCCTTCATGATCGCGTTCTATCCGCAGTTCGTGCCGGCGGACCGTCCCTTGTTCGCCACGACCGCGGTGCTCGCCGTGTTGCAGGTGGTCATCGAGATCGTGGTGTACCTGAGCTTGGCGGCGGTGGTCGGCCGCGCCAGCGGGTGGTTCCGCCGCTCCGCCATCCGCCGCCGGCTCGACGCGGTCAGCGGCACCGTGCTCGTCGCGCTCGGGGTGCGGATGGCCGTGGAGAGCCGCTGAGCGGTCGTGCAACCCTGGCGGCCGGCACCACGCACCGGTACGTGACGGTCTCCGTCTACCACGACCGCAACGAGCTCGACCTCGCCGTCGACCCGGCGGCGGCCGGCGGCTGGCGCTCGATCTTGATGACCCGCGCGCCGAGGTCGGCGAGCTGGCGGGTCGCGAAGGGCGCCGCCACGGCCTGTTCGAGCGCGACGACCGTGATGCCGTCGAGCGGGTTCATGACGGGTACCGCCGGACCAGCTGACGGGCGATGACGCCCCGCTGGATCTCGTTGGTGCCCTCGCCGACGATCATCAGCGGGGCGTCCCGGAAGTACCGCTCCACGTCGAACTCCGTGGAGTAGCCGTAGCCGCCGTGGATCCGCACCGCGTTCAACGCGACCTCCATCGCGGTCTCGGAGGCGAACAGCTTCGCCATGCCGGCCTCCAGGTCCGCGCGGTCACCCGAGTCGTAGCGGCGGGCGGCGTAGTGCGTGAGCTGGCGGGCCGCCTCCAGTTTCGTGGCCATGTCGGCAAGGTAGTTGCCGATCGACTGGTGCTGCCAGATGGGTTTGCCGAAGCTCTCCCGTTCCTGCGCGTACCGCAGCGAGTCCTCCAGCGCGGCCCGCCCCACCCCGAGCGCGCGGGCGGCGACCTGGATGCGGCCGATCTCCAGTCCGCGCATCATCTGCGTGAACCCGTGCCCCTCCGTGCCGCCGAGGAGCGCGGTGGCCGGCACGCGGACGTCGGCGAAGGACAGCTCGCAGCTCTCGACACCCTTGTACCCCAGCTTGGGCAAGTCCCGCGAGACGTGAAACCCGTGCTCCACAAGCAGAATGCTGATGCCGGCGTGCGCGGGCTCGGCGGCGGGGTCGGTCTTGCACAGCACGGCGACCAGTTGGGACCGGCGCGCGTTGGTGATCCACGTCTTCGACCCGTTGACCACATAGGACTCACCGTCGCGGCGGGCGGTGGTGCGCATGGCCTGCAGGTCCGACCCGCCACCCGGCTCGGTCAACGCCATCGCGGCGCGGACCTCGCCGGTCGCCATCCTCGGCAGGTACCGGTCCCGCTGTTCCCGCGTGCCGTGGTCGACGAGCAGCTTGGCGATCACGGTGTGGCCGCCCATGGCGCCGGCCAGGCTCATCCAGCCACGCGCCAGCTCCTCGGTCACCGCGGCGTAGCACTGCGCCGACACCCGCGCCCCGCCCCAGGGTTCGGGGATGGCGAGCCCGAAGATGCCCATGTCCTTCATCTGCCCGATGAGCTTCTCCGGGTAGGTGTCGGCGTGCTCCAGCTCCCGCGCGACCGGGCGCACCTCCCGCTCGACGAACTCCCGCACCAACGCGACGATCGCGGCTTCATCCTCGGTCAGGCCGTCCATGGGACCATCATGCATGCTGGGCGCCGTGGAGTTCTTCTGCTATCACCGCGACCGGCCCGGCTCGCTGCCGCTGCGCGAGGAGCTGGGCGAGGCGCACTGGTCCTACATGGACCGGTACGCGGCACAGCTGATCGCCCGCGGCCCGACCTTCGCCGGCGAGACCCCCACCGGCAGCGTGCACATCGCCGACCTGCCGGACGCCGCCGCCGCTCGCGCGTTCGCCTTCGACGAGCCCAACTACCAGGCCGGCGTGTACCGGGACGTGCTGCTCCGCCGGTGGCGCAACACCCTCGGCCGCACGATGTGGGACTTCCCCGGCGGCGACCGGTACCTCGTGCTCGGCCTCGGCGCCGGGGAGGCCGCCGACCTCGAGGCGCCGGACCAGGACGACCTGATCGCGTACGGCCCACTGCTGTCCGACGACGGCACCCGATGGCTCGGCACGGCGGCACTGGTCCGCGCCCCGGGCCCGGACGCGGCACGCGCCATCCTCACCGCGGACCGGTACGCCGCCATCGAGGTCCACGACTGGCAGTTCGGCGGCCGCCGGTGAAGGACGAGCGCCGCCGGCGCTCGTCCCTCGTGCACCGGCCAGGCCTCACGGTTGCTGGGCCACCGCCGGGGTGGTCCGGCGACGGCGGCGCCAGCGGAGGATCGCCGCGGCGGGGACGCCGAGGACGACCAGGAACGGCAGGACCGCGCCGAGTACGCGCAGGGTGACGCCGCCGGCGTCGAGGAACGCGGTCCACCCGTCGGTCAGGCCGGCGGCGAAGCCGCTCGGCTCCTCCTCGACCGGCGGGGGTGGCGCGTCGGCGCGGCTGACGCGCAGGTTCACCGTCGACATGGCCGCCTGGCCGCCCAGCGCCTGCCGCCGCTGTTCCAGTGACTCGAGGTCGGCCTCGCGGCTGGTCAGCTCCTGTTCGATGCGCACGATCTCGTCCACGGTGCTCGCCCTGGCCAGCAACGCGCGCACGCGGTCCACGCTGGCCCGCTGGGTCGCGATCCGGCTGTCCAGGTCGACCACCTGCTCGGTGACGTCGTCCGCGGACGTGTCGCGGGAGATCACCTTCCCCAGCTCGGACAGGTCGTCCAGCGCCTGGTCGAACCGGTCGGAGGGGATGCGCAGCGTCAGCGTCGCCGATGACTCCCGGACCTCCTCCTTGCCGGTGTAGCCGCCCTCGGTGACCGCGATGTCCCGGGCCCGGCCGACGACCTCCCCGACGTCGCGGGTCGACAGCTCGAGGGTCGCGGTGCGCACCAGCATCCGGTTCACGCCCGGCTGGCTGATGTTCTCCGCGGCGCCGGGCTTCGCCGCCTCGCCGTTCGGCGCCGACCCGCCGGAGCCGCCCGAGTCCTGCACCGGCGCCATGGCCGCGCTGTCCGAGCCACCGGTGGTGGCCGAGCACGCGGTGACGAGGCCGGTCGCGACGCCCAACAGGAGCGTGACCCCGATGAGCCTGTGGTTCATGTGTGTCCTCCCAACACGATCTGGTGCCCCGAAGACGGAGAAACGTACCGATCCCGTTGTCCCGCCGCGGTCACGAACCGGAATCGACTCCGCCCACGGGATACTGGGGCGATGCCGAGCCTGCGGGACCTGCCCAAGGCCCACCTGCACCTGCACCTCGACGGCTCGCCGCGCCGGTCGACCGTCGAGGAGATCGCCCGGGAGGAGGGCCGGGCGGTGCCGCGGCCGACCGGATACGGCTCGTTCGGCCACTTCATGGACACCATCACGGCCGCGGCGGCCTGCCTGCGGAACGAGGCCGACGTCCGGCGGGTCGTCCGGGAGATCGTCGAGGACGCCGCGGCCGCCGGGGTGGTCTGGCTCGAGCTTTCCGTGTGGCCAGGGCTGTTCCAGGGCCGGCTGGGCGACTACCGGACCGCGGTCGCCGCGGTCGCCGACGCCGGGCAGGCCGCGGCGGACGAGCTGGGTGTCGGCTGTGGACTCGTCGTCGCGGCCAACCGCGGGGCCGGCGTCGACGACGCGGTCGCGGTGGCCGGCGTCGCCGCCGCGTTCGCCGGGGACGGCGTGGTGGGGTTCGGCCTCGACGGTGACGAGGCAGCGGCGCCGGCCGCCTGGTTCGGGCGGCCGTTCGAGATCGCGCGGGCGGCCGGACTGCTGTCGGTCCCGCACGCCGGTGAGTCGGCCTGCGCGACGAACAACTCGCGGCGGCAGCCGCTGCCTCCATCCACGCCTCCGCCGCCCCGACCGAGCTGAAGACCGCCGCGCTGGGCTCGATCGCCGCATGGCTGGACGACTGATCCCGACCCGAAACCCCTTATGCGAAAACGGCGATTCCGCCCAGGGCCGGAAGAAACGCCGGTGGGCGCACCCGCATCTCGATCGTGCGCCGGGTTGCCAGCGACGCTATGTTGATCTGAACCCCCGTCCCTGCCAACGAAGGGGTGTTCATGTTTCTCGCCGACCATCAGCAGGACTACAGCCCCGTCGCGAACTCCTTGGGGCTTTCATCCCTTTTCGCCATTCTGCCGCTACTTGTCTTGTTCGTGCTGCTCGGCGTGGTACGGCTGCGGGCCTGGCTCGCGTCGCTGATCGCGGTGCTGGTGGCCGTCGTGCTCGCCGTGTGGGTGTACTCGATGCCGGTGCTCGACGCGCTGAACAGCGGGCTCTGGGGCGCCGCGTTCGGGTTCTTCCCGATCATGTGGATCGTCATCAACGCGATCTGGATCTACAACCTGACCGTCGAGACAGGACACTTCGACGTCCTGCGGCGGTCGTTCGCCTCGATCAGCGACGACCAGCGGGTGCAGGCCATCATCATCGCCTTCTGCTTCGGGGCACTGATGGAGGCGCTCGCCGGGTTCGGCACGCCGGTCGCGATCTCCTCGGTCATGCTGATCGCGCTGGGGTTCCGGCCGATCAAGGCCGCCGCGCTCGCGCTCGTGGCCAACACCGCGCCGGTCGCGTTCGGCGCGCTCGCCACGCCGATCGTCACGCTCGCCGGTGTGACCGGGCTGCCGCTGGACGACCTCGGCGCGATGGTCGGCAGGCAGACCCCCGTCCTGTCGGTCCTCGTGCCGCTCGGCCTGGTGTTCATTGTGGACGGTTGGCGCGGGATGCGGCAGATGTGGCCGCCCGCCCTGCTGTGCGGTGTCGTGTTCGGCGTCTTCCAGTTCCTGGCCTCGAACTACTGGTCCATCCCGCTGGCCGACATCGTCGCCGCGCTCGCGTCGGCGCTGGCGGTGCTGCTGTTCACCCGGGTCTGGCACCCGGCGGAGCCGTACACCGAGGCGGAGACGCCGATGGAAACCGGTGGTGGCGGCGGCACGGCGGTCCGGACCGTGCCGGACACGCGGGTCGAGGTGTTCCGCGCCTACGCGCCGTACCTGGTGATCATCGCGGTGTTCGTGGTCGCCACCCGCGTGCCGGCGATCACCGGCAAACCACCGACGAAACCCGGCCAGTCCGGCACCGGGCTGGAGTCGGTCACGCAGATCGTCAACTGGCCGGGACTGCACATCTTCAACGACGCCGGCGAGCCGGTCGCGACCACGTTCAAGCTCAACTATCTCTCCGCGGCCGGCACGCTGCTGCTGATCGCGGGCCTGCTGACGCTGCCGATCCTGCGGGTCGGCGCCGGCCGGGCGCTGCGTGCCTACGGCCGGACGCTGGACCAGCTGAAGTTCGCGATCCTGACCGTGATGCTCGTGCTGGCACTGGGTTTCATCATGAACCAGTCCGGCGAGACCACCACGCTCGGCCTGTGGGTCGCGGGCGCGGGCGGCGCGTTCGCCTTCCTGTCACCGATCCTCGGCTGGCTGGGCGTGGCCGTGACGGGTTCGGACACGTCGTCGAACTCGCTGTTCGGTGTCCTGCAGGTGACCGCGGCCCAGCACGCCAACCTGTCCGCGACGCTCATGGCGGCGGCCAACTCCTCCGGCGGCGTGCTCGGCAAGATGATCTCACCGCAGAACCTGGCCATCGCCGCGTCCGCGGTCGGCATGCACGGCCGCGAGGGCGACCTGTTCCGCCGCGTGCTCGGCTGGAGCCTGATCTTCCTGCTGTTCATGTGCGTTCTGGTGTATCTCCAGAGCACTCCGGTGCTGGGCTGGATGGTCGTGGGCTGACGCGGCGGCGGCGCACGACGAGGACCATCACGGCCAGCGCGGCCACGATGGCGGTGGCCCACCACACGGTGGGCCACGGGAACGGCTGTGCCAGCTCACCGGGGCGCACCAGGACGAACACCTGGTTGTTCGACCGCACCGTGAAGTACAGGTTCCCGTGCGCGTCCAGCGCCAGCGATCCCGGGGTGCCGGCCCGCCCGTCGAGCACGGTGTCGATGTCGCCGTCGGGAGACACGCGGCGAATGCCGTTCATGGTCGCGATGTAGACGGTGCCGTCGGGGGCGACCGCGAGATCCTCCGGTTCGGTCAGCGCGGCCTCGGTCGCGTCGCCGCCGTCGTCGTCCGGGTCGTAGTGGTCGCCGTTGCCCGCGAACACGCGGATCTCGCCCGACCCGCTCACCGTGAAGACGCGGTCGTCGCCCGCGACGTAGAGCTTCCCGTCCCGGGTCACCGCGATGGCCATGTCGTCGAACTCGGCCCGGTCGAAGCCGTCGGCGGTGTTCAGGTTCGCGATGGACTCTAGAGTGCCGTCCCGGTTCAGGCGGTACACCCGGCTGGCGGAGGTCACGTACAGCTCGCCGGACGGCCCGATCGCCACGTCCCCCGGGTCGAGCACACTGCTCGTGGCGCGCCTGCCGTTCGCGGGCGGCAGCGGTTCGCCGGTGTCGAAGGACCCCACCCCACCGCCGGCCACGGTCACCACCGTGCCGTCCGGGTAGATCCGGTCGACCCGTTCGTCGTGGGTCAGGTAGACCGAACCGTCGGGACCGGCGGCCAGCGCGAGCAGGTCGGGGACCGGCGAGTTGACGCCCGCGGCCTGGTGGACGTGGCCGTCGGTGGTCACGGCCATGAGCGGGGTGTAGCCGGCGATGTACACGGTGCCGGCCGGGTCGACGCACACGGCCCCGGGCGCGTCGACCACCATCTCGGTGGCCGGCCCACCGAAGACGAGGCCGAACCGGGCGACGGTCGTGATCACGCCCTTCGTGTCGATCCGGCGGATCCGCGTGGCGTCCGAGGTGGCGACGTAGACGTTCCCGGCAGCGTCGGTGGCCACGCCGGTCGGTGCCACGAGCGTGGCCTCGGCCGCCGGTCCGCCATCGCCGTCGCCGTTGCCGTTGCCGTTGCCATCGCCATCGTCGTCCGTCCGTGTCCCGGTGCCGGCGACCGTGGTGATGGTGCCGTCGGGCCGCACGGCGCGGACCCGGTTGTTGTCGGTGTCGGCGACGTACAGGCTGCCGTCCGGGCCGACCGCGACGCCGCGGGGGCGGTTCAGCTGCGCCTGCCCGGCCGGGCCGCCGTCGCCGGCGAACCCCCTGCCGTCGCTGGTGACCGGGGACAGCCCGCCGTCGGGACGCACGACGTGGACCCGCTCGTCCACGACGAAGTAGGCGTTGCCGGCCTGGTCCACCGCGAGCGGTCCCAGTGGGCCGTAACCGAAGCTCGCCTCGGTCGCGGAGGTCGCGTCGGGACCGCCCTCGCCGCCGCCGGCGACCGTGGTGATGGTCCCCCGCGGGTCGATGCGGCGGATCCGGCCGCCGCCGAGCTCGTCGGCGACGTACAGGCTGCCGTCGGGTGCGGCCGCCAGGTGGCTCGGCCGCACCACCGCGGCGGTCGCCGGGCCCCCGTCGCCGATCGGGCCCTCGTACAGCGTCGACAGGTCCTGGCCGGTGCCCGCGATGGTCGTGATCGTCCCGGCGGCGTCGACCTTGCGGATCCGGCCCCGGTACGCCTCGGCGAGGTACAGGTTGCCGGCCTGGTCCACCGCCAGCGCGTCCACGTCGCCGAGCCCGGCCCTGATCGCGGGGCCGCCGTCGCCGGAGTACTCCACGCTGCCGGATCCGGCGTACACCTCGCGCTTGCCGTCCGGCCGGATCGCGATGACCCGGTAGTCGTGCGTCGCGGTGGTGAAGAGGGTGCCGTCGGGACCGACCGCCATGGCGCCGGTCCCACCCACGGACCGCTGCTCGATGGTCATCGCGTCACCCGTGCCCGCGATCGGGAGCACCGTGCCCGGCTCCCGGTCCGTCCACCGCGCCCGGCCCGGTGCGAGTGGCCGGCCGCCCGACGTCTCGGGTGTGCCGTGCACCAGCCTTTTGACCTCGCCCTGGAAGGTGAGGTACAGGTCGCCGTCCGGGCCGGTCGTGACGTCCTCGACCGCCCCCGCGGACGGGCCGATCGTGTTGATGACCCCCTTCCCGTCGATCACCCGGACGTTCCGGTTCATGCGGTCCACCACGTACAGGCGCCCGTCGGCGTCGGTGTCGATGCCGCCGACGTCCCCGACCTCCGCCTCGGCCGCCGGACCGCCGTCCCCGGCGAACCCCTTCCGGATGTTCTGCCCGAGCACGGTGCTGACGGTGCCGTCCGGCGCGACCTTCCGCACCCCGTGGAACTCGTAGTCGACGAAGTAGACGTTGCCGCCGCCGTCCACCGCGAGGTCGATCGGCCCGTCGAGGTACTCCCCATCCACGATCGTGGTGATGACGCCGTCCAGCCCCACCCTGCGGATCCGGTCGGCGGACCGGTCCGCCAGGTACACGGTCCCGTCGGGCGCGACGGCCATGGCTTCCACGCCGAGCATCTTCGCGGCGGTGGCCGGGCCGCCGTCTCCGCCGTCACCGTCGCCGTGGGAGCCGAACGCCTTGTCGCCGCCGCCGGCGATCACGGTGAACGTGCCGTCCGGGTTGCGCCGCCGCACCGTGGCGCCGGTCGCGACGTAGAGCGCACCCGCGCCGTCGAAGTCGACCGCCACCGGGCCGCTCGGCCATTCGTCCCGGTCGACCACCATGGGCACGGGGTTGATGCGACCGTCGGCGGTGACGGCCCGCACCGTCTCGTTGTGCTGGTCGGCGATGTACACCGTGCCGTCGGCCGCCACCGCCACGTCCACTTCGGAGCCGAGCAACGCCTGCCGCGCGTCCCCGCCGTCACCCGAGTACCCGGTTCTGCCGGCGATGCCCGCGACCGTCAGGAGCTGGCCCGGCCGTGGCGCCGGCGCACCGGCCGCGGGCGGGGCGACGGAGAGAACGATGGCCGCGGTCGCCGCCACGGCGACCGCGCGAGAGGTGATCGGCACGCGGCGGACCGTAGCGACCACGCCGGCACCGCGTGTGCGGTTCGCGCGAACCCGTGGACGATCGGTGCGTCCTCACCGGACTGACGCCGCCACGGTCGCCGACTCACCGGAACCCGCTTGCCAACCGGTCACCGGTGTTCTATAACTTATCTCACTGTTCTAGAACTCTGGGAGGTGGGCGATGTCCGTCGCCGGACTGATGCGGGAGCCGGGGCCGTCGGGGAGGTTCGGCGCCTACGGGGGCAGCTGGGTGCCGGAGTCACTGGTGGCCGCGTGCCGGGCGGTGGCGGCGGCGTTCGAGGAGGCCTGGGCGGATCCGGCGTTCCGCACCGAGCTGAACGACCTGTCGTCCGTCCACTTGGGACGACCCACTCCCCTGACGCCCGTGCGGCGGCTGTCGGCCGAGCTCGGGGTCACGGTGCTGCTCAAGCGGGAGGACCTCGTGCACACCGGGTCGCACAAGGTGAACAACGTGCTGGGCCAGGGTTTGCTGGCCCGCCGGATGGGCAAGCGCCGGCTGGTCGCGGAGACCGGCGCCGGCATGCACGGCGTCGCCACGGCCACCGTCGGGGCGTTGCTGGGGCTGCCGGTCACCGTGTTCATGGGTGAGGTCGACATGGCCCGGCAGGAGCACAACGTCTTCCGGATGCGGCTGCTCGGCGCCGAGGTGGTGCCGGTCCGCTCCGGCAGCCGCACGCTCAAGGACGCCACCAGCGAGGCCATGCGGCACTGGGTGGGCACGGCCGACGAGGCGTACTACTGCCTCGGCTCGGTGACCGGGCCGCACCCCTACCCCTGGATGGTGCGGGAGTTCCAGCGCGTCATCGGGGACGAGGCGCGCCGCCAGTGCGCCGCCGAGCTCCCCGCCGCGGTCCCCGACCACGTGGTCGCCTGTGTCGGCGGCGGCTCCAACTCGGCGGGCACCTTCGCCGGGTTCGTCGACACCGCGGCACAGCTCGTCGGCGTCGAGGCGGAGGGCGGATCCGGCGCCACGCACGGCGAGCTCGGTGTCCTGCACGGGTTCCGCGGGCTGTTCCGCCAGGACGAGCACGGCCAGATCCGCGAGGCGCACTCGATCGCCGCGGGGTTGGACTATCCCGGGGTCGGGCCGGAGCACGCGTACCTGCGCGACCTCGGCCGCGCCCGGTACGTCACGGTGAACGACGACGAGGCGGTCGCCGCCACGGTCCGGTTGTCGCGCACCGAGGGGATCATGCCGGCGCTCGAGTCGGCGCACGCGGTGGCCTGGGTCGTCCGCGCCGCCGGCACCGGCGAGCTCCCCGCCGGGTCGACCGTCCTGGTCACGCTCTCCGGCCGCGGCGACAAGGACGTCTCGACGCTCATGACCCGCGCGGAGGTGACGGCATGACCGCGCTGGAAACCCACCTGCGGGCCCGCCGCGAGAACGGCAAGCTGTTGATGCCCTACCTCACCGGCGGCGTCGGCGACGACTGGCTCGACCACCTCCGCGCCATCGCGGCCGCCGGCGCCGACGCGATCGAGGTCGGGCTGCCCTTCTCCGACCCGACCCTCGACGGGGCCACGATCCAGGAGGCGTCGGACGCGGCGCTGTCGCGGGGCGCGACGCCGGCGGGCATCCTCGCCGAGCTCGCCGGCGTCGACGTCGGCATGCCGCTCGTCGCCAGCACGTACGCGAACCTGGTGCTGCGCGGTGGCGCGGACCGGTTCTGCGCGGCCCTGCGCGCCGCCGGGTGCACCGGGTTGATCGTCCCCGACCTGCCGCTGGAGGAGGCCGCCGAGATCGAGCACGCCGCGGCCGCGGCCGGTGTCGCCCTCGCCCTGCTCGCCTCGCCGGCCACACCGGACGACCGGGTCGGCGAGATCGCGTCCCGCAGCCGGGGGTTCGTCTACGCCGTCTCGCTCATGGGCACGACCGGCGAACGGGAGCGGCTGCCGGCGTCGAGCCTCACGGCACGCCTCAAACGGGTCACCGACCGGCCCGTACTCTTGGGCTTCGGCATCAGCACCCCCGAACAGGCGGCGGCCGCGACCCGCGACGCCGACGGGGTGATCGTCGGCGCGGCGGTCATGCGGCGGGTGCTCGACGGAGCGGGGCCCGCGCGGGTGGGCGAGTTCGTCGCGAGGCTGCGCGCGGCGGTGTAGTCGGGACGGGAGAGCATGACAGGGCACGAGGCGAGGTACCGCACGATCGCCGCCGACCTCGCCGGGCGGATCCTGGCCGGGGAGTACGCGGCCGGGCAGGCGCTGCCGCCGCAGCGTGAGCTCAGCGCCGCCTACGGGGTCACCCTCATGACGCTGCGGCAGGCGCTGCGGCAGCTGTCCGACGAGGGCCTGATCGTGCAGCAGCCCGGCCGCGGCACCTTCGTCTCCCCCGCGCCGGCGGCGTACCGGCTGGGCTCGCTGCGCAGCTTCACCGACGACCTGGAGGACCAGGGGCACCGGGTGCGGACGTCGGTCGTGCAGCGGGCCGTGCGGCGCCTGCCCGCCGGGGTCGCCGCGCAGCTGCTGGCCCCGGCCACCGAGAGCGGGCTGCGCCTGGAACGGGTCCGCGAGTTCGCCGGCCGCCGCGCGATCCACCAGGTGTCCTGGGTCCGCCAGCCGGCCGCCGGGCAGCTGCGCGAGGTGGACTTCACCCGGGTCTCGCTCTACGCCGCGCTCGCCGAGGTCGGCGTCGCCGTGGCCAGGGCGTCGGAAACCATCCGGCCCGACCTGCTCGGCGACGACGTCGCCCGGCACCTCGACGAGCCGGCCGGGGCGCCCGTCCTGGTCAGCGACCGGATCACCCACACGCTGGACGGCACCGCGGTCGTGGCCGACCGGGCCACCATCCTCGGCAGCGCGATGCGGATCAACACCCGGCGCGCCGCGAACAGCCTGTCCGTCTACTGGGAAACCGGCGGCTAGCGATGCTGGTGACGTCGCGCTCGGCCGCCGAGTACCACGCGATGTTCGACCTCACCGCGGGGGACGTCGCCGCGGGCCGGGTGCTCGACTGCTGCGCCGGCGCGTCCAGCTTCGCCGCCGAGACGGGGTCGCACGTCGTCGCCGTCGACCCCGCGTACGCACTCGGCGCGGCGGAGCTGGCGGCCCGGGTCGAGCACGGGCTGCGGGACGGCGACCGGATCATCGAGGACAACACCGGGGCGTTCGAGTGGGACTGGTACGGCACGCCCGCCCGCCGGACCCTGATGCGCCGGGCGGCCGGCCGTCGTTTCCTCGCGGACCTCGGCGCCGGTCCCGGCCGCTACGTCGCCGGCGCGCTGCCCGCGCTCCCGTTCGCGGACGCCGCGTTCGACCTCGTGCTCTGCTCGCACCTGCTGTTCACCTGGGCCGACCGCTACGGCGCGGAGTGGCACCACGCCGCCCTGCGTGAACTGGTGCGGGTGGCCCGGCGCGAGGTGCGGGTCTTCCCGCTCGTCGTCCAGGGCTCCGGTGGGCCGGTCCCCTTCCTCGGCGATGTCCTGGAGTGGCTGCGCGCGGCGGGCCTCCGCCCGCGCCTGCGCGACGTGCCCTACCGCTTCCAACGCGGCGCGCACCAGATGCTGAGCGTCACCACTTGTCCCATGAACTCGTGAATTCACGTCATTCCACATTGTACTCAAGCAAATACGAGAAGTAATCCGTTACGGCTCGTGACCGGCCGGCGATGCACAGCGCGACCTGTTCAACCGCATTTTCGGCATGCTTCGCCAGCGTTACTACGCCAAGAACGACAACGGCGAATTCGAGGAGGTCGGCAAGGACCACGCGGGCGCCGTCCCGGCTCGCCCCCGCCGTGGTCAGGGCCCTCAACGCCCAACCGACCCCCTAAGCCGCGACGGCGGCCAGCGCCGCGCGGACGCGGTCGACCGCCTCGGTGCCGGTCGACGCGTGGGGGGACAGGCGTACCTGGTCCGGGCGGATCGTCGCCGTGACCTCCGCTTCGGCCAGGGCGGCCGCGACGTCCCCGACGGGGCGACCGGGTAGGCGGAACGCCAGGATGCCGGCGCGCCGGTCGGTGGCGGAGACGATCTCGGCGCCGGCCGCGCGGAGCAGGTCCTCGAACTCGGCCACCCGTTCGGCGATGCGCTTGGTGATCACCGCCGGGCCGAGCTCCTCCGCCAGTTCCAGCGCCCGGGCCAGTGCGCCCGCGGTGACCGGGCTGAGGTTGCTCACCGACCACGCCCGGGCACCGGGCGCCACCTCGTGGATCTCGTCGTCGAAAACGCCCGGGTCGCGGGCGCCGGTCCAGCCCGAGATCAGGGGTTCCATCCTGGCCAGCGCGCGCTCGGACAGCACCGCGAACGCCGTGCCCCACCCCGCGCGCAACCACTTCTGCCCGCCGCACACCAACACGTCCGCGGCCTCCCACGGCTCGTCCACGACGCCGACGCCCTGGATGCCGTCCACCACCAGCAGCCGGTCGCCGACGACCTCGCGGAGCGCGGCGAGGTCCGCGCGGTAGCCGGTGCGGAAGTCGACGGCGCTCACCGACGCCACGGTCGTGCTCGGGGTCAGCGCGGCCGCGACCGCCTCGGGGGTGACGCGTGGGGTGCGCAGCCAGCGCACGGACAGCCGGCCGGCCTGTTCGGCACGCACCCACGGGTAGGTGTTGGCCGGGAACTCCGCGGCCGACACCAGCACCTCACCCGCCGGGGCGCCGAACGCCGCGTGGAACAGGCCCTGGCTCGTGTGCGGCAGCAGGACGACCCGGTCGTCCGTCGCGCCGCACAGCCGGGCCACCGCGCGCCGCGCGCGGTCGTCGTAGGCCATCAGCTCGTCCACTGTGGACATACCGGCCGTCGCCAGCCTGCCCAGCAACGCGGCACTCTCCTCGACCACCGCCCGCGACGGCGGCCCCACCCGCGCGAAGTCGAGATACCCCGGGGACTCGTCGAACTGCTCGCACCACACCTCACCCACGGACGGCAGTCAAACATGCCCGGGTGCTCACCCCGTGACCGACTCGACGTAGCCGTCGGGACGGACCACCATCGCCGGGAGACCGTCGGGGCGCACGTGCACGGGCCGCACGGTGTCGGGTGTGATCGCCGCCAGCGCCGCGGCGGGGGCGAAGGTCCCGGTGAGGGGGTGGCAGCCGGGTGGTGCGGGGAGCCGGGTCGCGGTGCCGGCGACCAGCTCCGCGAGGTGGCGTTTGGCCTGGGGCAGCTCGACGAGCTCGGCGACGACCGCGCGCAGCGCCTCGCTGTGCGGGTCGGTGCGCAGGAGCGCGCTCTGCGCGAGGGTGTCCCGGAGGACGCGCTGGGCGGCCGGCCGCCGTTCGCGCCCGTAGCTGTCCAGTAGGGCGTCGTCGGCGCCCAGGACGACGGACGCGAGCTTCCAGCCGAGGTTGGCCGCGTCCTGCAGGCCGAGGTTGAGGCCCTGGCCGCCCATCGGGGAGTGCAGGTGCGCGGCGTCACCCGCGAGCAGCAGCCGGCCGCGCCGGTAGTCCCGCGCCAGCCGGGCGTGATCGGTGACGCGCACCGCCCGTTCGAACGTCGCCACCGTGACCTCGGCGCCGCTGACCCGGCGGACCGCGTCCACGAACTCCGTGCGGCCGACCGGGCCGCGCCTGCCCAGCGCGGGGTGGCCGAACTCGGCGACCACGATCTCGCCCGGTGGCGGGTTGACGAACATCAGGCCGCCCGCCGTGCGGTGCACGCCGGGCGGGAGCAGGCCCGCCGGTTCGAGCGCGGCGTGGGCCATGAGCACGACCATCGCCGGGTCCGTGTGGTCGACGTCGAACCCGGTGCGGACGACGCCATGGCCGCCGTCGCAGCCGACCAGCCAGCGGGCGCTGTCCCTGGTGCCGTCCGCGAGCGCGACCTCGACATGATCGCCGCGGTCGGCCACGGCGGTGACCTCGCACCCGTGGCGCAGCACCGCGCCCCGCTCGTGGGCGTGCTCGGCGAGCACCTCGACCAGCCGCCCCTGCCACACCGCCAACTGCGGGGGGACGTCGGACATCGTCGCGTCCCGGTCGATCAGCGGCAGCATCGCGAAGTGCCCCTTCAGCCGGCTCGTGCCCCAGTTCTCGACGAGCTCGGCGATCTCGGGTGGCGCCGCGTCGCCCGGGTCCCCGGCGAAGTCCGCGATGCCCGGCCCGCCCACCGCCGCGGCCCGCGCACGCACGGCGTCGAGCAGGCCGCGCAACCGCAGCAGCTGCAGTGTGCGGGCCTGCAACCCGCGGTCACCCCCGTCCTGCGTGCCGGCCGCGCCCGCCGGCGCGCGTTCGAACACCACGACCGACACCCCGCCGCGCCGCAGCTCCGCCGCCAGGAACAACCCGACGGGGCCGCCACCCACCACGGCCACATCCCACATGCCGTCCACCTCCCTGTGTTTGCCGAATGCGGCGCGAGCGTGCCTCGAACGCCGGCGGCCGTGCGACACTGCCGCGAAGATCCGACGGTTCCGGGCGTGGACGGAGGAACGGGTGACGGAATCGCTCATCGCCGACGAGCTGGACCTGAAGCTGGTGCACGCGCTGCAGCTCGACGGCCGGGCGGCGTTCAGCACGATCGCGGAGGTGCTCGGCGTGTCCGCGCACACGATCGCCCGCCGGTACCGGCGCCTGCGTTCCTCCGCCGGGCTGCGTGTCCTCGGCCGGCTCGGCCCCGGCCCGGTCGAACGGCCGCGGTGGATCGTCCGGCTGCGCTGCACCCCCGACGCGGCACACTCCGTCGCCGCCGCGCTGGCCCGCCGCCCCGACACGTCGTTCATCGCGTTGCTGTCCGGCGGCACGGAACTGTTCTGCGCCACCGAGTCAGCCGGCGACGAGGCCTTGCTGCTGCGGTCGCTGCCGCGCACCCGCGGGGTCGTCGACGTCACCGCCCACCGCCTGCTGCACACGTTCTACGGCGGCCAGAACGGCTGGTTCGCCAAGATCGACGCCCTCTCCGCCGAACAGGTCGGTGCCCTGCGCTCCCCCGCCCGCACCCCGGCACCACCGGAGCTCGACGACCTCGACCACGCCTTGGCGGCGGGGCTACGCCAGGACGGCCGGGCCAGCCACGTCACGTTGCAGGCGACCACGCGGCTGTCCGAGCCCAGCATCAGGCGCCGGGTCAACCGCCTGCGCGCCACGGGGGCGCTCTACCTGGACGTGCAGCTCGACCCGACGCTGCTCGGCTACCGCACGATCGCCCTGCTCTGGCTGACCACCAGCCCTGCCGCCCTCGAACCGGTGGGTGCCGCGCTGGCCCAGCACCCGGAGGTGGCCTTCGCCGCGGCCACCACCGGCGCCAGCAACCTCGTCGCGGCCGTGATCTGCCCCGACGCCGAGGCGCTCTACACGTATCTGACCGACCGCGTCCCCGCACTCCACGGCATCCAGCGGATCGAGACGGCACCCGTCATCCGCCAGGTCAAACAACTGGTCGCATAGGCGAGCTAGAAACCGACGTTGGAGCTGTTGCCGGGGAGCTGGTGCTGTGCCATGCCACGCTTGCGCGCCGCCCTCATCTCCGCCGTGTCCACCGTGCGGCCCTCGGCCGCGCGGAGCTCCCTCAACTGCCGGCGCGCGAGCCGGCCTTCCTTGCCGCGCAACGCCACGAGCAGCGCCACGACGAGCAGAACGCACACGACGATGGTGACTATCCCCCAGATACTCATACGCCCAATTATGGGTCCTGGAGCAGGTCGTATCCAACGAACGTAAACATGCGTTCCCCGGCGGCCAATGTTTTCGGCCGCCCGGTGAACCGGTGCACGCCGACCCCGAACCCGGCGTCCGGCGCCGACAGCCACCGCCGTTCGAAGCCGAGCTCCTCGAACCACACGCAGATCGACGGCACCAGATCGCGCGGCTCGCGGTGGCGGGTCCAGATGACCGTGCCGCCCGTGGCGCACAATTGCGTGCAGAAGCCGACGGTCCGGCGGATGTCGTCGTCGGTGAGGTTGCCGAACACCCCGCAGACCAGCACGAGATGAGCCGGCACCAGGTCCACGTAGTGGTCGGTCAACGCCGCGTCACCCGTCACGACCTCCACGCCGGGCAGGCCCGCCTCCCGGGCGACCGCCGCGTTGCGCGGGTCCAGCTCCACCAGCCGCGCCCGGACGTCGCCCCGGCGCGGATGGTCGGCGAGCACGCCCAGCAGATCCCGCCCCTGTCCGGCACACAGACTGATCGCCCGCAACGGCCCGGGCGGCCCACCGTCGAGGGCGATCCCGATCTGTTCCCGCACGACTCGCAACCGCCGCGCCATCCACGAGCCGGGATCGTCGTACTCGTCGTGCCAGCCCCGCCAGTCCACGCGCAAACCCTAACCTCGTGCGGCGTGGGGACGCCGCACGAACCGCGGCGCCCCCACCGCTCCCGGACTCAGTTCCTGGTCATCGACAGGTTTCCCGAGCTTGTGGGCGACGGTGTGCTGCTGCGCTTCGCGGCGGACCTGCGTGAACTGCGGAGCAGGGCGGGTGAACCGCCATACCGGGAACTGGCGCGGCGCGCGCACTATTCGGCCGGCACCTTGTCCGACGCCGCGGGTGGGCGGAAACTGCCGACGCTGACTGTGGCGCTGGCGTACGTGCGTGCCTGTGACGGGGACACGGCCGAATGGGAACAGCGTTGGCACGAGGTCGCCGCCGAGCTCGCCGCGGATGAAGGGGACCAGAACGGGGAACCGCCGCCCGGTGATGACGGGCAGGCACCTTATGTCGGGCTGCGTTTCTTCCGACCGGAGGACGCCGGCTTCTTCTTCGGGCGCGGCATGCTGTCCGACGCCCAGGTCCTGGTCGGGCCCATGACCACCGCCGAGCTTCGTGACGCCATCGTCCAACCCGCGGTCCAGGCCGGGTGCACGGTCGAGGGCGCGTTGGTGACCGAGCTGATCGCCCAGGCTCAGGGACAGGCCGGTGTGCTGCCGCTGCTGTCCCATGTCCTGCTCGAGACGTGGCGGCGCCGGCGCGGCTACACCCTCACGCTCACCGGCTACCACTCGGCCGGCGGCGTTCACGGTGCGCTCGCCCGTACCGCGGAGCACCACTACTCGGCCCTCACCCCGGACCAGCAACAGGTGGCGAAACAGCTCTTCCTGCGGCTGACCGCGCTGGGCGACGGCACCGACGACACCAAACGCCGGGTCTCCCGCACGGAGTTCGACACCGGCGGCCCCGACACCGACACGGTGCTCGCCGTCCTCGCGGCGGCGCGCCTGATCACCGTCGGCGACAGCGGCGTGGAGATCGACATCCACCAGGCCGTGCGGATGTGGGACGTGACGAGTGGACGCCTGCTCCTGTCCTCTCCCGGCAACGCCCACTACCAGGAGGACCTGCTCACCGGGGCCCTCGCCTTCAGCCCCGACGGACGTACCCTCGCCACGACAAGTGGACCGGACCAGGTCGTGCTCTGGGACCTCGCCTCGATGACGCCGCGGGCTTCACTGCCGTCAACCGATGTGGGAGAGCGGCCTCTCGCCTTCAGTCCCGACAGCACCAGGCTGGTCATCCCCACCAAGGACGGGGACATCGCGGTATGGGATGTCGCCACCCGCGAGGTCGTCGACGAATACGGCCACGTGGGGACGACGAACGATGTGGCCTTCGATCCCACAAGTGGCGGCATCATCTTCGCCACCTACGAAGAAGGGCTGAAAATCTGGCTTCCCGGTGAGAACGCCATCGGTGTTCCGGGCGGCGAGAACGTGGGATCGTTCCAGCTTGCCAGCAATGGCACCATTACCAGTCCCACACCCCGGGGTCTGCGTATCTGGAAAATGGCGAAGCTGCCCTATCCCGACTACCCGGGACCCAGCGACATCGCCTTCGACGCCACGGGGCGCAGGATGCTGGGCGTCGGCATCACCGGGGTCAACGGCGGGGCGCTCCCCGTCAAGAGCTGGGATGCCGACGACCACATGGTCTATTCGACCCCTTTTCCGGCGGAGAAGTTCACCTACACGATAGGCGGAAAGCTCAGCCCCGACCTCAGACTCTCGACACTCACCGTAGGGCCGCGGACAATCGTCCTCTACGACCTGGTCGAGCGCCGCCGCGCAGCAGAGCTCACCGCTGCGTCGGGGACGCTGAGTGTGCTGCGCTTCAGCGCCGACAGCCGCTTCCTCGCCGCGAGCTATCTCCCCGACAACACCGACGGAACCGAGCCCAACCACACCCTGATCTGGGATCTCGAAACACGTCAACCGATCGCCACGCTGCCGGCGGCAGGACTGACGAGTCTCGCCTTCAGCCCGAACGGCCGGCAGCTCGCCCTCGCCGGCATGACCACCGTGTCGGTCTGGGACATCGCCACCCGCACCAAGCTGCGCGACCTGCCGGTCACGGGCACCCGGGTGTTCGACCTCGCGTACAGCCCCGACGGTCGGCTCCTGGCGACCGGCACCCAGGACGGCACCGTCCGGCTGTGGGACACCAGCCACTACGGCCACGTCACGGACCTCCGCGGTCACACCGGCAGCGTCAACGTCCTCGCGTTCAACCCGAACACCACGTTGCTCGCCACGGCCGGGGCCGACAACGACGTCATCCTCTGGGACCTGGCCACCCACACCCGCTGGGCAACCCTCACCGGCCAGACCGGCAGCATCGACGAGGCCACCTGGAACCGAGACGGCACCGCACTCGCCACGACCAGCTCCGACGGCATCACCACCTGGTCCACGAACACCGGCCGAACCGTTCAGCAGTTGTGCCGCACCCTCGCCACCGACTTCCCCCAGGACGCACAACCACCACCGGCCGGCTGCTCGCGCTGATCCCGACCCGCCACACAGGACGGACGAGCCCGCTCAGCTCTTCCCCGCACCTGCCCGGAAAGAGCCGCGCCATCCACGAGCCGGGATCGTCGTGCCAGCCCCGCCGGTCCACACCCGAACCCTATGACCGCGCCGAGGACGACGCCTCCACGTCGGCGTAGCCGGTCGACGTGATGATGGACAACGCCTCGGTCAGCAGGGAGCGGACGCGTTCCAGGCCGTCCGGTGCCGGGAGGCCGGAACGAAGCGCGGTCGTGGTGGTGCCGGCCAGGGCGTCGGCGTGGAGTTGGCGTAGTTCCCGGCCCGGTTCGGCGCCCAGTTCCTCGGCGAGCAGGCGGTCGGCGTCGTGGTAGGTGGCGAGGGCCTCGGCATAGCGGCCGTCGCGGCAGAGGGCTCGCATCAGGAGGGCCCAGAACCGTTCGCGCAGGGGGTGTTCGGCGACCAGCGCACGCAGCTCGCCGACCAGGTCGCCGGCGGGGCCCAGTTCCAGGTCCAGCTCGACGCGCTGCTCGAGTGCCCGGCAGCGCAGCTCGACCAGGTGCGGGACGTCGGCGCGGGTGAGCGCGGGTGACGGCACGTCGCCGAGGGGCGTGCCGCGCCACTGGGCGAGGGCCTGCCGCAGGCTCGTGCGGGCCGCCGCCGGGTCGCCCGCGGCGCGTTGCCGGGTCGCGCGGGCGGCGAGGTCGGCGAACCGGGCCAGGTCCAGCTGCGCATGGGACACCTCGATCGCGTACGCCTCGGGGCGGGTCGTGATCAGGCGACCCGCGACGCCGAGGTCCCGGCGCAGGCGCATGGCGTACGTCTGGACCGTGCGCCGGGCGCCCGTGGGCGGCGCCACCGGCCACAGGCGGTCGATCAGCTCCTCGATGTGCACCGGGCGGTTCGCCCGCAGCAGCAGCGACGCCAGCATGATCCGGTGCTTGCGGGGGCCGATCGGCCTGACCTCGCCGCCGACCACCACGCGTAGCGGGCCGAGAACCCCGAAGTCGAACACGGTGACCTCCCCGATGTTCATGTCTTTCTGACATTAAGCGGCCGGGGTATTTATGTCAATCTGACAATTAGGTAATCTTCCCAACCATGAACCGGCGCCCCCACGCACCAGTGCGCATCACCGTGGACCTGGTGATCCTGACGATCCGCGCGGACCGCCTCCACGTGCTGCTCGTCGAGCGCGACAACGAGCCCCACCAGGGCGCGCTCGCCCTGCCCGGCGGCTTCGTGCGCCCGGACGAGGCACTCGAGGACGCCGCCCGCCGCGAGCTGGCCGAGGAGACCGCCCTCGACGGCGGCCGGATGCACCTGGAACAACTGAACGCCTACGGCGCGCCGGACCGGGACCCGCGGGGCCGGATCATCACGGTCGCCTACCTGGCCATCGCGCCGAGCCTGCCGACGCCGGTCGCGGGCTCGGACGCGCGGGCCGCCCGCTGGGTACCGGTCGAGGAGATCGAGGGCCTGGCCTTCGACCACGACCAGATCCTCGCCGACGGCCTCGAGCGGGCCAGGAGCAAGCTGGAGAGCACCACCCTCGCCACCGCGTTCTGCGCGGACACCTTCACCATCGGCGAGCTGCGGCGGGTGTACGAGGTGGTGTGGGGCATCGCCCTGGACCCCCGGAACTTCAACCGGAAGGTCACCTCCACCGACGGTTTCGTGCTCCCCACCGGCGAGACCCGCAGCCAGGACACCGGCCGTCCCGCCGCCCTGTACCGGCGCGGCCCGGCCACGACGCTGTACCCCGCGGTGCTGCGGGAGCGGCTGAACAGCGCCCACGCCTGACGCAGTACCCTCGACTCTCCTTGACAGGGTTCTGGGGGCAAGGGTGACGCAGCCGGACGACGTGCGGGCGGACGTCGTGGTGCTCACCGCGCTGGACTTCGAGTACCAGGCGGTCCGCCGCCACCTGACCGGCCTGCGCACGCACGTCGACGCGAGCGGAACCCGTTACGAGACGGGCGAGACGCCGGGCGGCCGGTGCCGGATCGCGCTGGCGCAGACGGGTGAGGGCAACCCGCGTGCGGCCGCGGTGGCGAGCCACGCCGTGCCGCGGTTCCAGCCGAGCGCGCTGGTGCTCGTCGGGATCGCCGGCGGCCTCGCCGACGACGTCGGTCTCGGTGACGTGGTCGTGGCCACCCGCGTGCACGACTACCAGAGCGGACGGGCCGAACGCGGCGGGTTCCGGCCACGCGGCAAGAGCTGGCCGCTCGCCCGCGGCCTCGAACAGGACGCGCAGGACGTCGCCCGGGACGGCAGCTGGGCCCGGTCGCTGCCCGGGGACACCGTGCCGGCCGTGCACTTCAAGCCGCTCGTGTCCGGCGAGACGGTGCTCGACGCGACCGACGGCCACCACGCGGAGCTGATCGCCGAGCACTTCAGCGACGCGGTCGCCATCGACATGGAGAGCGCCGGCGTCGCGGAAGCCGCACACCACAACGACTTCCACCGCACGGTCACGGTCCGGGCGGTCAGCGACCGGGCGGACGGGAGCAAGCGGGACACCGACTCGACCGGGTGGCAGCGGCGGGCCGTGACGCACGCCGCCGCGTTCGCCGTCGCCCTCGCCGAGCGGATCACGTCGGGACCGGACGGCCCGCGGCCGGTCGTCGGCGGGTCTCCGTACCGCGGGCTCAACGCGTTCGCCGAGGCCGACGCGGCGCTGTTCTTCGGCCGCGGCGAGGCGACCGGCGAGCTGGTGCGCATGGTGTCCGACCACCGGTTCGTCGCGGTCGCCGGGCGTTCGGGCAGCGGCAAGTCGTCACTGGTGCACGCCGGCCTGGTCCCCCGGATCCGGCAGCGCGGCTGGGCCATCGCGGCGTTCCGCCCGCTGCCCGGCGTGCCACCCGCCGTCACGCTGGCGGCCGGCCTGCTGCCGCTGCTCGAGCCGGGGCTGGACCGGACCGAGACGCTGTCCCGCCGCGCCGTGCTCGCGGGCGCCATCGCCGAGGGCCGGCTGGCCGAGGTGGTCGGCGAGGTGCTCCACGCGACCGGGGCGAGCCGGCTGCTGGTGTGCGTCGACCAGTTCGAGGAGCTGGTCGCCCGGCACGAACAGGACGCCGGCGAGCTGGCCGCGATGCTGGTGGCGCTCGCCACCGGGCCCGCCGACGCGCACGTCGTGCTGACCGTGCGGACGGAGACGATCGACGTCGCCGTGCACCGGCTCGGCCTCGGCGAGGTCACCAGGAACTCGGTCTTCCTGCTCACCCCGATGAGCACCGAGCAGCTGCGGGCCGCCATCTCCGAACCCGTCCGGTCCACCCGCGTGAGCTTCGAGCCGGGGCTGGTGGAGCGGATCATGTCCGAGGCCCGCGACGCGCCGGCCGCGCTCACGCTCGTGCAGTTCGCGCTGACCCGGCTGTGGGACGAGCAGGACCACGGCCGGCTGACCCACACCGCCTACGACGCGTTCGGCGGGGTCGGCGGCGCGCTCGCCTCCTACGCGGAGCGGGTGTGGACCGAGGAGCTGGGTGAGTCGGAGCGCGACGACGCCCGCCGGCTGCTGGTGCAGCTGGTCCGGCCGGACGGGGAGGGGTTCGTCCGGCGCACCGCACGCGGCAGCGAGCTGCCGTCCGAGCTGATCCCGCTCGCCACCCGGCTGGCCACCACCCGCCTGCTCGTCACCGGCACGGACGCGACCGGCGAGCTCACCATCGACCTCGCGCACGCCACGCTCGCCACGCACTGGCGGCGGCTGCGGGAGTGGCTGGCGGAGGAGCGGGACTTCCGCTCGTGGCAGGAGGACCTGCGGGAGAGCATCCGGCGCTCGGAGCCGCTCCGCGAGGCGCGGCTGGCCGGCGCGCTGCGCTGGCTGCGCACGCACCCGCACGGCCTCTCCCCCGCCGAGCGCGACTTCATCGTCGCGAGCCGCCGGCGGCGGACCCGCCGCAACGCCACCTGGCGCACCGCACTCGTGGTCATCCTCGTGCTGCTGATGATCGTGAGCTGGTTCGCGGTCGACCGGCAGCGGCACGCCAGCCAGCTGGAGGACCAGCTGCGCCGCAACGCCGGGCAGGTGCTGGTGGCCATGGCCCGCGACCGCATCGGCACCGACCCGGACGTCGCGGCGCTCGAGTCCGTCGCCGCCTACCGCGCCAGCCAGGACCCGACGGTGCTGGCCAACCTCGCCGGCGAGTACCAGCGGTACCGCGCGACCGGTCAGGTGGTGCGGCCCGGCGTGGGCCAGGTGCTCGACATGTCCGTGAGCGCTGACGGGCGCACGGTCGCGGTCGCCGGGCTCGACGGCGCCGCCGTGCTCCGGCTGGACGGCGACCGGGCCGAGGTCACGCGGTACGACCGGGACGTGCGGCGGGTCGCGGTCAGCCAGGACGGCCGGCTGGTGGCCACCGCCAACGACCTGGGCCGGATCGAGGTGCACGCGCGGGACGGCAGGGTGCGGCGGCTCCGTCCCGAGGGCCTGCGGGCCGACCTGCCCGCCGTGCTCCGGTTCGACGACCGCGGCACGCGGCTGCTCGGCACGCTGTCCACGAGCGGACTGGTCGTGTGGGACGTGGCGAGCGGCGTCGAGACGTCCATCTCCTCGCCCGCCGCGCTCGCGGACGGGTCGGTGTGGTTCGGGCCGGACGGCGACAGCGTCCTCATGGCGGTCGGGCCGGAGCTGTCGAGCTGGCCGCTGACCGGCGGCGGTCCCGTGCCCGTGACCACGCTGCCCGAACACGGCGAGGCGATCGTCACCGGCGACGGCCGCACGGCGATCACCTGCGCCGACGCGACCCTCGAGTACCGGGACCTGCCGAGCCGGCAGGTGCGGCGGCGGCTGCCGGCGTCGGACCTGGTGTGCCCGGCCCCGGTCGCGTTCGCCGCGGACCGTCACGGGCAGGTCGTGACCGCCTTCGCCACCACGGAGAGCGGCAGCCACCCCCGCGACGCGACGTGGCTGGTGAACCCCGGTCTCGGCGGTCCGGCGCGGGTCGCGGTGCCCACGCCGGCCGGTCCCGGCCCGGCCGTCCGCCCAGTACTCGCCACCACGCCCGGCGGCACGCGGGTGGTCAGCGCGGTCGGCACCGGGGTGGCCGTGGTCGACGTCGCCTCGGACCGGTTCATGCCCGCCAACGACCCCCGCCTCAGCGAACCGCTCCTCAGCCCGGAGCTGCCGTACGCGGTCACCGGGCCGTCCCGGGGCCGGCCGACCCTGGACCTGTGGTCCACCGCGACCGGCACCGTGCTCGCGAGCGTCACCCCGCCGGAGGGTGTCGTGCCCCGGTGGTTCAGCGCGGACGGCACCCGCCTGCTCGCGCTGGGCGAGACGGACATCGTGGTGTACGACGTGCCCACCCTCGACGTCGTGGCCCGCATCCCGCTGCCGCCGGAGATGGCGCTGAACCGGTCCCGGTTCCCGGGGCGCTTCACCATCGCGTGCGTGGCGGACCTGCCGGCGCCCCAACAGGTCGCGATCGTCTACGCGGGGCTCGTCGTCCGGCTGGACGTGCGGTCCGGGGTGCTCGCGGGCCCACCGATGCGGTTGTGGCACAAGGACGACGAGCTCAAGCGGCTCGCGGACACGGTCACCTGCCGCGGCCGCCCGGGCCGCGCGGAGATCGCGTTCGACGCCGGCCCGGGTGTCGAGCTGTGGGACCTGTCCCGCGGCCACGTCGCGACCCTGCCCATCGACGACATCGGGAAGATCTCCAGCCTGCGGTTCAACCCGGACGGCCGGCTGCTGGCGGCGTCCGGCTTCGACGGCACCGTGACGGTCTGGGACGTCGAGCGGCGCGCGGAGGTCCAGGCGCCCCGGCAGGTGGTCCCGGCCAACCTGGGGGTGGAGATCAAGGGCTTCCCCAGCCCCGACCGGCTCGTGGTCCGCGGCGGCGAGGTCGTACGGGTGTGGGACACCACCCGCGCGGCGGCCGTCGCCGACGTCGAGACCCAGACCCCCGCGTCGGCCGCGGTCTCCGCGGATGGCCGCACGCTCGTGTACTGGGGGTTCGCCGGCCTCACCAGGCTGCCCCTCGAACCGGGGCGGTGGGCCGACCACCTGTGCCGGATCGTCGGCCGCGACCTGACCGCCGCCGAACGCCGCGACCTGCCGGCCGGCAGCCCGACCGGCCGGGTGTGCTGAGGCCGGCCGGCTCCGGAGTGCCCTGCCCCGACGCCGGCCGGCGCCCCTCCCCCTCGGCTGGTGCCGGCACGCCCGCCCCCAGGCCGGGCGTGCGCAGCCGGAAGAACATGCCCCCACCCTGACCGACACGAGCGACGGATCGGCGACGAAACGGTGTAGTACTCGGGCGATCGGGGTACCTCGAACGAGCGTTCGACGAGAGGAGCAACCGTGGTCACACCGGTGCCGGACAAGGACCCCGAAGACTGGGTGACTGGGGACGAGCCGATGACCGGTCCCCAGGAGTCGTACCTGCACACACTGGCGCACGAGGCCGGCGTCGAGGTGCCGGACGGGCTCACCAAGGCGCAGGCGTCCGAGCTCATCGACGAGCTCCAGGAACGGACCGGCCGCGGCGCTCGTTCAGCGGACTCCGCGGACCTGTAGTGCCATAGAGGCGTGCACAGATTCCGCTCACTACTGGACAAGATGGACGAACGTGTCGGCGACGGCATCGAGCGCGTGCTGTGCGCGCACCACGAGCGCCGACTACGCCGGCTCGGGTGGGGTGAGGTGCTGTCGCCGGACACGAACGGTGACCGGTTCGGCACGCGTGCCCCCGTCCGGGCAGGCAACCGGATGGATGTGCTGATCGACGGTGAGGAGGCCCTGCCGGCGATCGAGGAGGCGATCAGGAACGCGACCTCGCACGTGCACATCGCCAACTGGCACGCGAGCCCGGACTTCCGGCTGACCCGCGAGCAGGACGCCCCGACCCTGCGGGACCTGCTCGCGCTGACCGCCCAGCGCGGCGTTGACGTGCGCCTGCTGCTGTGGGCCGGCCCGCCGCTGCCCGCGTTCCAGCCGACCCGCCGGCTCGTGAAGGCCCAGCAGCGCGAGTTCGTCGAGCACACCGGCGTGCGGTGCGTGCTGGACGCGCGGGAACGCACCCTGCACTGCCACCACGAGAAGCTCGTGATCGTCGACGACACGACCGCGTTCGTCGGCGGGATCGACTTCACCGCGCTGGAAGGCGACCGGCACGACACCACCGAGCACCCGCCGAGCCGGCCCATCTGCTGGCACGACCTGATGACCCGGCTGCGCGGCCCGGTGGTGGCGGACGTCGCCGACCACTTCCGGCGGCGGTGGATGGAGGTCGCGCGCGAGGACCTGCCCGAACCGAAGCCCGAACCGAGGGCCGGCGGGAGCAACGTCCAGCTGCTGCGCACCATCCCGGACAAGACCTACGGCTTCGCCCGCAACGGCGAGTTCACCGTCCTCGACGGGTATCTGCGCGCGCTGCGGTCCGCCCGGCGGCTGGTCTACCTGGAGAACCAGTTCCTGTGGTCACCCGAGATCGCCGAGGTGCTGATCGACAAGCTGAGCAACCCGCCCGACGACCGCTTCCGCGTCCTGCTGCTCCTGCCCCGCAAGCCGAGCAACGGCTCGGACACCACGCGGGGCCAGCTCGGCCGCCTGCTCGACGCCGACGACGGCAACCGCCGACTGCTCGCGACCACCATCAGCACCCACGACGGCGGCGAGTCCGCACCGGTGTACGTGCACGCGAAGCTCGCCATCGTCGACGACGAGTGGATGACCATCGGCTCGGCCAACCTCAACGAGCACTCGCTGTTCAACGACACCGAGGTCAACGTGGCCACCGACGACCGGGAGCTGATCCACGCCACCCGCCTGCGCCTGTGGTCGGAACACCTGCGCCGCCCGAAGGCCGACCTGGACACCGACCCGGCCGGCGTGGTCGACGACCTGTGGCGCCCCATCGCGGAGGAACAGGCCGAGCTGGAACGCGCCGGCCGGCCGCGCACCCACCGGCTCACGCTGCTCCCCGACGTCTCCCGCCGGGCCGGCCGCCTGCAGGGACCGCTGCGCGGCCTCCTCGTGGACGGCTAGATGGAGGTCACGTTCGGGCACGCCGGTGTGCTGCTGGCGGGTTCGCTCACGGTGCCCGGCCGGGATGTGCCGGGCGTGGTCATGGTCGGCGGGTCCGGGCCGACGGACCGGCACAACGACAGGTACTTCCCGCCGATCCGCCGGCACCTCGTGGACGCCGGGATCGCCGTGCTGTCCTACGACAAGCGGGGCGTCGGCGCGTCGAGCGGCGACTGGCGGGACGCGACGCTGGACGACCTGGCCGCCGACGCGTCCGCCGCGCTGGAGCTCCTCCGCGCACAGGCCGGCGTGCGGCCCGGCGCCGTGGGGCTGTTCGGGCACAGCGAGGGCGGCTGGGTCGTCCTGCGGGTGGCGGCCGGCCGCGACGACGTGCCCTGGGTGATCACCAACAGCGGCCCGGCGACGACCCCGGCGGTCCAGGAACGCCACGCCCTGGCCAACATCGTGCGGCAGGACGTCGACCGGGCACTGGACGCGTACGACCGGATCGTCGAGGCGGGGGCGGGG
>Ga0081539_10001976_pt1 | contig 31212 bp, 16 predicted proteins | sample TabmetS4T2R2_FD_71023 | JGI IMG/M metagenome (GOLD analysis project Ga0081539, IMG submission 71023) | Tabebuia heterophylla rhizosphere microbial communities from the University of Puerto Rico - S4T2R2 | ecosystem: Host-associated > Plants > Roots > Rhizosphere ... | reverse complement strand
TTACGTGAGCGTCGGTTACGGGTGTCATCCTTTGAAAGAGATTGCGTTGACGCGTGCTGTTTGTGAGGCGCTGCAAAGCCGCCTCTCGTTCATTCATGGCGGACGCGACGATCTCGTCAATCGCTACAACCGCTTCAAACGAGCGTCGAGCAAGACGCGGGCACGTTACGCCGACGAGCTGCTTGCACGCATCTCGCGCAACGGTTCGTCTGTGCGGTTCGGCAGTATTCCGGATTATTCCGCAGCCGTAACCGATCTCACCTCCGCCTTCAACGTGCTAATTGAGACGCTCGCGCGAAACGGCTTCAAACACGTGTTGAGAGTGGTCTACACGCCACGCGATCTGCCTTTACAAGTGTTGCGCGTAATCGTGCCACGTCTCGAATGCTTTACCGAAACAACGGCGCGCGTCGGCGTCCGGCTGCGAGATCATGTCCAAGCCAAACACTAACTGCTGGATGTTTGTTGGGCCGACATTGAACGGCTGCGCTTCGCTGGTCGAGCCAAGCGGCGTCAAACTGCTGCCGCCCGTGAAGCGCGGCGACGTCGAGCGGCTCGTTTCAACTCGCCGTCCCGGCGCGCTCGCGATTGTTGACGGACAATTTCATCAATGCCTCGCGGTCGGTCACGCGGAGATTCGGCTCGCGATCGCCAAAGGTTGGCAAGTGTGGGGGCTTTCATCGATGGGGGCAATCCGCGCTTGCGAGATGAAGCATTTGCGCATGCGCGGGTATGGGGCGGTTTACGATTGGTTTTGTCGCGATGAAGACTTTCGTGACGATGAAGTGGCCTTAACGCACGCGCCGAATCCGCCGTACCTCGCGTTCAGTGAGCCGCTGATTCACCTGCGAGTTTGGTTCGAGGAACTGGTGCAGCGTCATCTGCTGAGCGCTGCTCAACAAAGAGGTTTGCTCAAGTCATTGATGTCGATGTGGTATGGCGACCGCACGCTCGCCCGCGCGCGCGCAATGGTTCTGTCCATGATTCCCGAACGCGCGCGTGAGGTAGACCAAAGCCTGGCAGACTTCGATCGGTTTCGTCTCAAGTCCAACGACCTGTCTGATTTTCTTCGCGAACAGCCGTGGAAATCGTGAGGGAGTTATGGCGTCAAGCCGATGCGGCGCATCAGATTAACCACGCGCTCATCGGATCTGAAGTTATCGAACGGCGGATCAATTTTGAGATAAACGATATACGGGTCGCGCGAATGGAAACCTTTTTCCAGCCAGCTTACGGCTTCCTCTTTGTCACCGAGCCGCGCATAAACTTTCGCGATCGCGTAGTCCTGTAACGTTCCCTTTTCACTGTCGGCCTTCAATAGCTCGAGCTGTTTTCGCCAAAAGCCGTCAGCCCCGCCGCTCGTGTACGCGTGTCGCAGTGTTTCAGTCCGCTGGGGAGTTTGCCCGGCCACACTATCAGCCGTCTGAAAAGCCGCGATGGCTTCGTTGTACATTCCTTTTTCGAGATAGGCATTTCCCAAATAGCGATACGCCAGGGTGAAATTCTTGTCCATCTCGATCGTCTTGCGCAGTTGCTCGATGGCCGCGTCGTACTGACGCGCTTTTATGTACGTGTCGCCCACGACGGCGTTGATGATCAGCGACAACGGATCGAGAGTTTGGGCCCGCTTGATCTCCGCGATAGCTTCGTCGTGCCGGCCCTGCGGCGAAAGAAATTGTGCGTACCAATGATGCGCCGTGGCGTAGTTCGGATTGAGTGTGACGGCCCGCTTAAACTCTGTCTCAGCACCGGCGAAATCCCATTCAAAATCCGACTTGATGCCGCCCAGAGAGGTGTGCGCCTCAGCCATCGAGTCATCGATTTCGAGCGCCTTCTGGGCCGCCGCCTTTCCTTTGATGGATGCCTCCTGCGTGGTGACGTCGGAGTAGTTGGGAATGACGACGTAGCAGTCGGCCAGCCCGGCATAGGCCAACGCGTAGCTCGGATCTTTGGCGATCGCCTGGTTGAAATAGTCGATGGCCTTTTTAAGATCGTCAGCGGTCCGCTTGTTCCAGTAGTAACGGCCTTTCAGGTAATCCTGGTACGCCTCAGTGTTCTCCGTGAAGTGTTTCGTCAGGCGCTTTTCTTCTTCGTTAGTCAGGCGCGAGCGAAGCTGTTCGGAAATCTCGTGCGAGATTTCTGATTGCACCGCGAGGATGTCTGACGGTCTGCGATCGTACTGTCCGCCCCAGAGCCGACGATTGTTTTCCACGTCTACCAGTTCCGCACTCACAATCAGCCGATCACCGCGTTGCACGATTCGTCCGGTCAAGATTGCCCGGACGCCGAGCTCGCGTCCGGCGATTTGCGGATCGGTACTGCGGCCCTTGTAACGAAACACTGAACTGTGAGCGATTACCGAGACGCTTGGCAGTTGGGAAATACTGTCGGTGAGGCTCTCGGTGATGCCGTCCGAGAGATACTCCATGTTCGGATCGCCGCCGGCATTTACAAACGGCAAGACCGCGATCGAGTCGATTGTTCTCGCGGCGGAGCGCGACGTGTAGTAGTAGACGCCGCCCATAACGAGCACCACGAGCGCCGCCACTGCAATCAGGACTCCTCGATTCAGTTGTCTAATGCCGGTAACGATGTGACCGGTGCTTGAAAGCTGCTGGGTCGGATAAGTTTTCTCCTCGAGCGATGAGGGTGCCGGCACCGCAGTTTCGTGAGTGGTGAACTGACCGCTGCCGGCGAGCGGCGGCGCCACGGAAGTCCCACTGCGATTGCGCTCGTGACTTACTTCCAGCTCCCAGCGGAGGTTTTCCAGATCGACAGCCAGATCTTTTATCGACTGGTAACGCTTATCACGATCCTTCGTTAAAGTCCTTCTGATGATCCGGAGCAGTTCCGGCGGCGTGTCGGGCGCGGATTCTGATAACAAGGCCGGTTCGCGATCGAGGATCGAAACGAGCAGGTCACTGGTTGTCGGACCGCTGAAAGGCGGCTGGTGCGCGATCATTTCGTAGAGCACAACGCCGGTGCTCCAGATGTCAGTACGCGCGTCGACGGGCAGACCGCGCGCCTGTTCGGGCGACATGTAGCGCATCGTGCCCATGATGACGCTCGGTTCCGTGCGCAGAATCATGCGCGTCGAGGCGTCCGGATCTGAGGTCTCGCTTTCAACGAAGTCTTCCGTCAGTTTAGCGAGGCCAAAATCGAGCACTTTCACGATCTGGTCGCGACGCCGCAGCATGATGTTTTCCGGCTTGATGTCGCGATGGACGACGCCGGCTTCGTGCGCCGCAGCGAGCGCTTCGGAAACCTGAATGACGATGCGCAGAATTTCGTTTAGCTGGAGCGGCGTGCGCATGCGTTCGCGCAGCGTGACGCCGTCGACGAACTCTGTGGCGATGAAGTGAAGCGGTCCTTCCTGGCCGATTTCGTAGATCGTCAACAGATTAGGATGATTGAGGCTGGAGGTTGTTTTCGCTTCCTGGATGAAGCGCCGCATGCGCCTAGTGTCTTCCGCGAGTTCCGGTGGCAGCACTTTCAGCGCGACAGATCTTTCGAGCCGCGGATCGTGCGCCAGATAGACTTCACCCATCCCACCCGCGCCAAGTTGGGAGCGAATTTGATAAAGGCCGAGATTCGTACCTGCGGTAAGCGTCGGGCTCGCCATCGGAGACTCGATTCAGTCTAGGCGATGCTACTTGGGTTTACAAACCGGAAAAATAATTGACTTTACTTTCGTGTGAGCATATTCTCCGCGCGTCTCCTTCAAGTGGCTGGTTCTTCAGGGGGCGGCTTCCTTGCACACTTTCTCCTGTCAGCCATTCCAGCGATCGCTGATTGCAACTCCCCGGCAAAGTGGGCCAATGATCCTAAACGCCCATCGAGCGTTATCCAGATAGTCGAATTACAAGAAGGTCACGAGCACGCGGGAAGGATCCAGACCCGATTCACTGTTAAGTGAACGCGGTCTTTCGTACAAACTTTGTCGGATTCAACCGGGAGTTCCTCATGAGAAACCTATACCGCGTAGCGATTAGTTTCGTTCTGGTCGTGTCGTTGCTGGCCACGTCAACTCCAGTTGCGGCGCAGACGATCGTCAACCTGGTCCAGGAGACGAGTTTCAGTTTTGCCTTGTGGTATCGCGCGGGCGGCCTGACGAAACTACTGCAAGGCAACGGCGAAGGAAGTGCGAAGCGGCAGGAAAGGCAGGCCGAGCGTAATTCAAGAGTCGTACGCATCGAGATCTCGCCGGGAGACGTCACCGTCAAACGAGATCAGCGGGTGCAGTTTGGGGCGGTCGCGTACGGCGCTGATGATTCACCAGTCAGCGGCGTGAAGATCAAATGGAGCGCCGAGGACGACAAGCGAAAGAAGGGCGGACCGATCTCACCGCAGGGCGAGTTTCGCGCGGTCGTTCCCGGAACATTCAAGGTCACGGCCCAGGGCGCGGGACAAACAGCGCAAGTCACCGTCGTCGTTGAAGACGGCCCGCGCATGCCGAAACCGGACGACAAACCCGACCGCGTCAAGCCCGTCACGAATCGCATCCCTCCGGGAAGCGTCGCCGTTAACGCCAAAAAGATCGCACGCCCTCAAACTAAACGGACATTCGCGCACGGACGACGCGCCACCGCCACTCCACTTCCGTTTCTAGCGCCGGTTGATTGGGGCAATGAAAATTACGGTTCATCGTCTGACCCCGGCAACAGTCTCGGCGATCCTCCGGGAGGCGCGGTCGACGGCGGCGCGGGCAGCGGCAATTTTCAATTCACTGCACCGGTTCTCGAGTTAGCCGGCCGCGGTATCAATATCTCGCTCGAGGCCGCTTACAACGCGCGGCTCTGGAACAAGGCTAGTAATTCGATCACCTACGACATCGATCGCGGCTGGCCGGCGCCCGGCTTTTCCCTCGGTTTCGGCAAGATGATCGCGCTGGGCATCAACAACGGCGCCATGATGGTCGACGCCGACGGCACGCGTCATAGCTTTGAGGGCAACATTCAGTTTTTTAATTGGGGTACGATTTTCACCGGCCACACGACCGACGGTTCGTTTATCGACTACACCTACACAACCGGCACCAACGGGATCCTTTCGTCTGCGCAGGCCAAGCTGCCCGATGGGACCCTGATCAACTACACCGTCTACGGGCCGCAAGCTTACTACCCGACCAGCATCACTGACCCTAACGGCAATTACATAATCATCACTTACGCCAACAACTCCGGCCCGCGCATTCAAACCATTACCGACACGCTGAACCGCGTCGTCAGTTTTTACTACGACTCGAACAGTCTGCTCACTGCGATTACGGCGCCTGGTTACAACAGCGGCAGCGCGCGAACGCTCGTTCGCTTCCATTACCACCAGCTTGCGCTCAACTATTCCTTCACGCTGCCGGCCGGCGTTCGCGATTCCAATCCCTGGGTTGTTGATGCGATCTACTACCCGGGAACAGGTACGGGTTACTGGTTCAACGACTCCGATTCTTATTCCACGTTTGGCATGATTCGGAAGGTGAGTGAACGGCGCGGTATGACTTTCTCCGGACCGGATCCGGTGCCGCCGGCGCAGGGCGCAACCGGGCAGGGCACGATCACTTCCGCGGGCCAGGTCACGAAAGAGGACGTCTACAATTATCCGCAGTTCGTGGGCGACACCAGCGGCACGCAAAGCACCAGTCTTCCCGACGCCCCAACCTACACGTCGCTGATTTCCAGTTGGACTCGAGACGGCGTCAACGTCGATTCTGCTACGACGACCTACAGCGTTCCGGCGAACGCGACTCCGCGATCCGTCACGATCACATTGCCGAACGGCACCCGGAGCGTTCAGCTTTCTTACAACCACCCGGGCGTGTACGACGACGGCCTGGTTTATCGCGACGAGGTCTACGACGCGAATAACGTACTGTTGCAGAGTAGTTCGTCCACCTGGGAACAAGGCGCTTACGGCTCACCACGCCCGACGCGCGTCGAAAAAACCGACGAGCGCCAGCAGTTAATCGCTTCCGAGTTCAATTACGGAACTGTTTACAACCAGGTCATCGAAGCCAGGGACTACGATTACGGCGGCACGACCCTGCTGCGCCGGACCAGCACGACCTATCAAAACAGCGCGAACTACACCAGCCGCCATATTTTCAACCTGCCGCTGACCGTCGAGATTTATGACAGCAACAGTACGACGCGACTGCAACGACTGGTTTACGAGTACGACGGGCAGGCACTAACCGCGCGTGCGGACGTGGTCCAGCACGACGATGCTTACAATCCCTACGCGGCCGACGAAGGCCTTTGTTACTGGGACACGGATTGGAGCGATCCTGATTGCCAGGGCAGTTGCTCGCCGGAGTTGTTCGGTTGCGATGGTTACTGTCCGCAGAACTACGTTTGTCCGTACAACGCGGCTACCGATTACCGCGGCAACCTCACGCAATCGACCAGCTATACCGACGGTTTGAATCTCACGGGTGCGATTACGGAGACGTACCGTTACGACATTGCCGGCAACATGGTCACGCGAAGCACGGCGTGCTGTGAGCAAACGAGCTTCGTGTTCACCGTCGATACTCAATACGCTTACCCGCAAGCGAAAATCCGTGGCTCGGCTACCGATCCGTATCAACAGCTCAAGATCTCGGCGACTTACGATTTCAACAGCGGAGTCAATCTTTCGACCACCGATGCTAACGGGCGGCCGTCGTCGACGAGCTTCAACCCCGCTTCGCTACGGCCCACTACCACGACCACAGCCACCGGCGCGCACACCGACATCGCGTACGACGACGTGGCGATGACGGTCACCTCGACGACTTACCTTGCTGCCGGCGACGGAGGCGGCATCGCCGACCAGAACGTGAAAACGATGAACGGACTGGGAGAGGTGCGGCGCGAGGCTGCACTGGGCGCGAATAACACCTGGGACTTTGTCGATTTCGTTTTCAACAACATGGGCCAGCTCACGCAGCAGTCACGGCCTTACCGCAGCGGTGACACGCTCCAGTGGAGTACCTCGCTTTACGATGCGCTCGGACGCAGCACGCGAACTACTTCGCCCGACGGCAGCACGACTGAGACCTATTACAACGAGAAAGATTTTGATACCAGCGACAGCTACACGCCCGTTCGCCCGAACGTAGCAAGTACGGCGGCCGGCGAAACCACGCTCGTCCGTGATGCGTGGGGACGCGAGCGCTGGGGACGCACGGATTCAAGAGGACAGCTCGTTGAAGTGGTCGAGCCGAATCCGGCCGGGAATGGTTCGACCGCCACCGGCGGTTGGGTGACCACTTACTCCTACAACACGCTCGGGAATCTCACCACCATCACTCAGGGAGCACAGACGCGTTCTTTCGGTTACGACTCACTCGGACGGATCACCGCACAGAAACTTGCCGAAGCGAGTGCGACTCTCAACAGCGCGGGAACTTACGTGGGCTCCGGCTCGTGGAGCGACGTCTACACTTATGACGTACGCTCGAACATAACTTCACGAACGGACGCCCGCGGCGTGAAGGCGACCTTCAACTACAACAACGATCCGCTCAATCGGCTGCAGTCAGTTTCGTGGGACACGACTGCCGATCCGAATCACGGTTTGCAGCCGTCAGATCCAAATTACTACCAGCGAGCGCTCGATGCGGCGACGGTGACTTTCCAGTACCGGCAAAAAGGCACTCCCACCGACTTGAAAGACATTACGCAGCCCGCGTCGATTACCGCCGCCGGAGTCAGCAGCGAAACTTTCGACTACGACGGCGAAGGACGATTGCACATCAAGACTCTGACGCTGGACAGTCGCTCGAGCTATCCGTTTGCGACCAATTACGATTACGACTCACTGGACCGTCTGACAGACGTCACTTTGCCGGCCCAATACGGCAACGGGAACGCGCGCCGGATCGCGCATCAGAATTACGACATCGCCAGCCGCTTGAGCAGTATGACCTACAACGGTCAGTTCGTTGCCTCGAACATCGGCTACAACGCCAACAGCCAACAGTCCACGCTGAACGTCGGCAGCGGCGCCAATCAGATCACCGAGACTTACAATTACAGCGCGCAGACCGGCTTGCTCGATAGCCAGACCGTCGCGCGCGGTGCGACGACGCTGCTAAATCTCAGTTACGACTATGCTGACGCCAACGGTAAACGTACCGGCCAGCTCAAAAAGATCCTCAACAACCTGAATCACAACAAGGATCGCGGTTACAGCTACGATGCCCTGGGCCGACTTACGCAAGCGACGGGTGGCGCTGCGGGTGCGCTCTGGACGCAAACTTACGCCTACGATCGCTACGGCAATCGGACCAGTGTTTCCGCGAGCGGAAACATGGCAAAGATGTCGGACCCGAAAGTTGTTCTGCCTACGGATCAACTGGCAGCAAAGACCGACATCGAGTTGCCCGAAGCGCTGCGCCAGGATCTGCCGCGCTCGATTTCCGACACGCCGTTCAGTCTCGGCGCACGACGGCTCAATTCGGCCGTCCCGCAGAGTCCACCGGTTTTCACTGACGATCCGCTAACGGCTGGCACGCCCATCAAAGCGGTTCACATCACCGAGCTGCGTACGGCGGTCAATCAAGCGCGAGCGCTGGCGGGACTCGCGGCCGCTACCTGGACTGACAGCTCGCTGTCGGGTGTCACGATCAAGGCGGTACACATTACCGAACTGCGTTCAGCTTTGGCGGACGCGCGCTCAGCTTTGGGCAAGTCTGTTTTCAGCTACACCGATCCCACGTTGACCGCCGGCACTACTCTGGTGAAAGCGGTGCACGTTCAGGAATTGCGACAGAGTGTCACCGAGGCTTTGTCCGGGCCGAGTGGCTGTCCGCCGGGACAAACAGTTCCCATCGATCAGTTTGTAAAGAACTTCTATCAGGGTGCGCTCAATCGCCAGCCAAACACGACGGAGCTGCAGTCGTGGACGGATCAGTTGCGGCAGGCTTATTTCCAGGGCCAATCACAACTGCTGTCGACGGCGCAGTATTTCGGGCGACAACTGTTCAAGTCGCAGGAATATTTGAACCGCAATCGAATCCCTCATGATTACGTCTACGATCTTTACAAAGGCTACTTGCAGCGAGAACCCGATCAGTCTGGCTGGGATTTCTGGACGAGCCAGGTTGGGCCCAACGGCGTAGACGGCGTGCGCGAAGCTTTTTCGGTAAGCCCCGAATTTGCGACCAAGGTCGCGAGCCTGTGTTCGCTCAGTTCCGGTGGCCCATCGCCGATTTCCACGGACGGGCTGACCAGTCTTGCTTACGACGCGGCGAGTAATCGCATCACTACCACGGGCTTTCAATACGACGCCGCGGGAAACCAGCTGCGTACCGTGCGTGCCGGCGGCGCCGCGGAGAAGTTTCAATACGACGCCGCGAACCGGCTGGTGAAGGTGACGGATGATTACGGCTACGCTCTCGGCACTTACACCTACGGCGGTTCAACCGAACGATTGATCGCCGACGAAGGCGGCCTGCGCACTTACTACTCGTGCGACGCCAGCGTGGAGTACACCGAAAGCGGCGGCGCCACCGCGCCTGTCTGGTCGAAGACGTACGTGCTGCTCGGCTCGCGGCTGTTAGCGACCACGACACCGAACGGCAGCAACGGCGAGAACATCCAGTATCACCATCCGGATCGTCTCGGCACTCGCCTCGTCACGAACGCGCAGGACACGACTTTCTTCGAACAACAGACCCTGCCTTACGGCACCGCCTTGAATGAATCAGCTCCGGCCGGCGGTGCGACTGGTTCAACCAACAAACGCTTCACGAGTTTTGATCGCAGTCCGATGACGGGACTCGATTACGCCGTAAACCGTCACTACGACTCGCAGCAGGGACGGTTTACTCAAGTCGATCCGATCGGGATGAAGTCAGTCAGTCTCGAGAGTCCGCAAACGCTGAATCTCTATGCGTACTGCATGAACGATCCCGTGAATCACACGGATCCGAGTGGACTGGGCTTCTTCAGTTTCCTGAAGAAGATCTTCAAGGCCATCCTGAAAATCCTGTCGAACAAGTGGGTGCAAATCGCGATCATGGTGGCGATGATTGCGGTGCTGCACTTTTACTATCACTACAACTTCGGGTTTGGGATAGCGTCGAACGCTCCGTCCGGTGCTGCTCCGGTCTTACACGCAGCGGCGTCGGCTACAAGCACGGTGGCGGCAGCGAGCAGTGGAGGCGCCGCACTGTCGGCCGGAATAACCGGCACTTTTTTGGCCGGCGTCGCGGCCGATGAGGGCATCATGGTTCTCACCGGCAGCCTGCTGACAGATTTAGGAACGCTTGCCTTGGGGACGGCTGCCGCCGCGGGACAAGCCAACAGGGCGGCACAGAAGAAGAACACGAAGACGCAAAAGAAGAAACCCGAAGAGAAAAAACAACAGAACTCTCCGTGCTCTTCCAAGTTCAAGGATTTCTTTGCCAACCTCGATCTTTATAAGGACGTCGCCAGTCAACTGAACACCAAGCTCGAGTTCATCCTGGCTCATTCCTCGTGGGAGAGCGGCTGGAATGACCAACACGCCAAAGATCTTCACAACCTTTTCGGTCTGACTAACGCTGGTAAAGAAAACCTGACTTTCAGTACTTATAGAGCAGGAGCTGACAAGTATATTTCGATTGTGAGCCCTCATGTTAAGGGCGCTCAAACGATCGACAGCTTCGTCGGTGGGATTCAAAAAGCCGGCTATAACACGAAGACGAAGGGCTACTACGACAGGATCAAGGAGCAGGTGGACAGTGTTCGCAAGCATGCGGCAGACTGCGGAGTAGCACTATGATGCTTGCGCCGCAGCTCTTGCGAAAACAGGGAGACAGTCGTTGTTGGCTGATGCGAATTTGCTCGGCCACAGCGATTGGTCTCCTTGTTTGCAGTGGGGTCTATCCGGTTCAGGACACAGCCAATCTTCTGCCAGTGAAGAATCTGTACTCGAATTACGACTACGCTTATTCGGTACGGATTCCGAGGGGGTTAACTGCTTTCCAGTCGCGCCCACCCTTTCCCAATCATGGATTCGTAATTAAGTTATCGGACCACCCGGAGGCAGAGCTTGCCGTAAGCGCCAGCTACAACGCCGCCGAGTGGAGTTCGTTCGACGACGCGGTCAATGCTCATCTTCGTTATTTCAAGGACGAGGGGGGCGGCGAGGTCGGCGTCATTAGTCGCGCACCTGCTGTTTTAGGCGGATTCAAAGCTATTCGTTTCACGATGAAGCCGAAAACTCCGGCTGTAAGTGATCCGCAAGTGCGCGAGGTGCTGCTGGCGTTAAGAGAAGAGCCCGGGGGAGTCGGGATCGTTTACGAGGTTGTTTTGACGACTCCGAGTTCTCGCTACGCCAAAGACAGGCAATTGCTGACGGAGCTACAAAGAAGCTGGCGCATGAAGCCGTTGCCCAGGTAAGCCCCGATGCCCACAGAAAGTCGTTGACCTGCTTCCGGTTATCCCCTCTTAAAAGATATACTGCTGCCTCCAATTCCCCCTGCACCGCACGCGAGTCTCTAAATGAGCATCAGAAAGTTCGACCTCAAGATAATCGTTTTCTTCATCGCGCTTACGGTGGTACTGACGATTGGCGTGATTGGCTTCTGGGAAAAAGCCTTACGCCCGTTCTTCTTTAGCTGGGTTGACGTGCGGTACCCCGGCGAAGCGCGGGCCGAACTGCGTTGGAACATCAAGCAGCGCGTCGAACACTTTTTTATTTCGCTGCTCGTCGACGCGCTGGTGGTGACGTTGCTGCTCCGCCTGGTGCACCGGCAACAGCGTCAACTGCGAGCGAGTGAAGCGCGTTATCGCGCGCTCTTCGAACAAGCAAAAGACGGTATCGCGCTCGTCCGCCTCTCTGACCACCATCTGATCGAGGCCAATAATAAAGTTTGCGAAATTCTCGGCGCCGAGCAGGACGACTGCATCGGCCGAGACGTTCGCGAGCTGCTGCATACACCTCCCAACGTCGAACCGGAACTGACGTTGATGTCCGACGATCACCCGTCGGGCGAGACTGAATTGACAATCCAAACTGCACCCGACAAATCTGTGCCGGTCGCGATCTCGTTCACGCCGCTTTCGACCGAGGGCGAACAGATGATGATCATGGCGCTTCGTGATCTTTCGGTGCGCAAGCAAATGGAAACCGAGCGAGAAGAGATGCAGCGCCAGTTGTACCAGTCTTCAAAGCTGGCTTCCATCGGCGAGCTTTCCGCCGGCGTCGCCCACGAGATCAATAACCCGCTCAACGCCGTCATCAATTTCGCGCAACTGCTCAAGGATGAAGAACAGCCGCGTTCGGCGTTCGAGCAACAGATGATCGACGGCATCATTGACGAGGGTGAACGCATCGCCCAAATCGTTCGCGGACTGCTGACTTTTGCGCGCGCCGGGACACCCGAACTCCGGCCCGTACGCTTTGCGGACTCTGTCGAAACTTCCATCGCGCTGTTTGGCCATCAATTCGAAAAAGACGGCATCACGGTTGAGATCGACCTCGAACCTGATCTGCCGCTGGTCCGCGCCGAGGACTCACGCTTGCGGCAGGTCGTGGTCAACATGATCAGTAACGCACACCACGCCCTGAAAGCGAGATCTGACGATTCTCAAGAACGAAAAGTGTTTCGCATCAGTGCGCGCCGCGCCGGCACGAACGGAGAAATTGTCCGCATAGAGTTTTACGACAATGGCGTCGGCATTAAACGCGAAGACCTGAACAAAGTATTCGATCCCTTCTTCACGACGCGGCGGGAAACGGGAGGCACCGGGTTGGGCCTGAGTGTCACATTCGGCATCATTCGCGATTTCGGCGGCACCATCAACGTAGAAAGCGAGGAGGGTAAATTCACGCGGTTCATTGTTGAACTGGCCGCGACTGAAGTGCGCGAGGCGGAGTACGCGTGAAATCCTCGCCGACATGTAAATATGCCTAACGTTCTACTGGTTGACGACGAACCCAGTCTCCGTTTGACGATGGCGGAATTTCTCAAACGGGCCGGCTACTCTGTCTCAACCGCAGCAGATTACGACAGCGCTGCCCCGTACCGGCCTGACGACCTCGACGTTGCCGTGATCGACATCAATCTGCCCGGCAAGAGCGGCATTCAGTTATTGCAGAAGCTGCGCGACTCCGAAATCTATGTTCCCGTCATCATGATCACCGGTGAACCAAACTTGTCGGTCATACCGGAGATCGTGCGCGCGGGCGCCTACGATTTCATCGCGAAGCCGATCGTGAAAGACATGCTGCTCAATGCCGTCGCACGGGCCGCGGAGAAAAAGCGCCTGACGGATGAGAAACGCAGGCTCGAGCAGGAGATAAAGCGTTACGCCGAAGAACTGGAGACGCGCGTTGCCGAACGCACCGCCGAACTGGTTGAGACTCACAAACGGCTCGTACATCAGGAGCGGATCGCCGCGCTCGGACGGGCCGCGGCGCAGGTAGCCCACGAGGTGAAGAATCCACTGGCCGGGTTGCTGCTTTATGCCCTCCATCTCAAAAACAGCGCGCGCAATTTTTCGGAAAGCGAGGCGGCGCTGGTCGACAAGATCGTCAACACGATCAATCACCTCAACAACCGGGTCGAGGAGATCCTCGGCTTCGCGCGCCCGGTTAATCTCACGCTGCGTTCGGGAAACCTAAACCAGATTGTTACGGATCTTCTCGAATTACTGCGGCCGCAGTTAACCGCAAACAAAGTCGAGGTACGTCTCTCGTTAGCGCCTGAGCACGCCACCATGATGCTCGACGAATCCTCGCTGCGCGGGGCCTTGATGAATCTCCTGCTCAATGCGATTGCGGCCATGCCGGACGGCGGCACTTTGAGCATCGCCATCGCCCCCAGTGGTGAAACGTTCCGACTCGAGATCACCGACACCGGTCGAGGAATCGCTGAGGAAGACGTGAAAAAGGTGTTTGAGCCTTTCTACACGACGAAGGAACAGGGACTCGGCCTCGGTATGCCGTACGCTAAAAAAATCATCGAGCAACACGGCGGCACGATTTCTCTCAGCAGTCGACTCGGAGAGGGCACGACGATTTCCATCGTGCTGCCGGCGACGCAGAAGGAGGTAGGCGTTGCCTCCTAGCCGCATTCTCGTCATCGACGACGAGCCAAGCATCACCGATGCGCTCCAGTTGGTCATAACCCCCCTAGGCCATCACGTGGACGCAGCGAAAAACGGCGCCGAGGCGAAGGAGTTGCTCAAAGGCCCGCCCTACGATCTTGTCTTCACGGATCTGCGGCTTCCTGACGCCAGCGGCATCGCCTTGCTCACCCTGATCAAGCACGACACTCCCGACACGGAAGTCATTGTCATGACCGCGCATGGCTCACTCGACATCACTATCGACGCCATCAAGCGCGGAGCTTTTTACTACCTCGAAAAACCTTTCACGCCTGACCAGGTGACGCCGCTCGTCGAACGTGCCTTGCAATTCGAAGCGATTAAGCGTGAGAACCGCAGTCTCAAAAACGCGCTGATGGGCGACGGCGATGATTTCGGAATCATTGGCCGAGATCCGAAGATGCGGCAAATCCACGCCATTATCCGCACCGCTGCGCCGTCCGATGCATCCGTCTTGATAGAAGGCGAGTCGGGCACCGGCAAAGAATTGATCGCGGCGGCGTTTCACTTTCAGAGTCCCCGCAGGGAATTGTCTTTCATGCGCATCAACTGCGCGGCCATCCCGCAGGAGCTCATCGAATCCGAGTTGTTTGGCTATCGAAAAGGCGCATTTACCGGCGCCGATCGCGACAAGCGCGGGTTGATCGAAGCCACCGCCGGCGGCACCCTGCTGCTGGACGAGATCGCCGAGATGCCGATGCACCTGCAAACGAAACTACTGCGCGTGCTACAAGAGCGAAAACTCCGCCGGCTCGGCGACGAGCAGGAAATCGACGTTGACTTCCGTCTGGTCTCTTCGACCAATCGCGATACCGCCCAGATGATTCGCGAGGGCGCGCTCCGCAAAGATCTCTACTTTCGCATCAGCACGATCAAAGTAAAGCCGCCGCCGCTGCGCGAGCGGCACGACGACATACCACTGCTCGCCAACCGCTTTCTCGAGCAGTACGCGGAAAAATACAAGAAACGAATTCGCGAAATCTCGACTCCCGCTTTTGCGCTGCTGATGCGTTACGAGTGGCCCGGAAACGTGCGCGAACTCGAAAGCGTGATTGAGCATGCCGTGCTGTTCGCGACCGAAGATAAGCTGGCGCCGGACGATCTGCCGGAACAACTTCACACCGCCGGTCACGCCAACGATTTTCGCTGCGTGATTCCACCGTACTTCACGATGGAAGAGATCGAACGCGAAGCGATCGCGCAGACGCTCGAACGGACCGGTGGCAACGTCAAACGTACCGCTGAGATTCTTAACTACCACCGGCCGCGACTTTATCGAAAGATGAAAAGCTTTGGCCTGCGCGGCACTGCCGAGACTGAACGTGTTCCGTGATGGAACAATCCCATCCCCCTCCAAACCAACTTAGAACACCCGCCGATCATAGTTTTGAGATAAATCACTTCTTGCCTGACAGGCACAACGCTTGCTCTAACGGGCGACGTTCGAGATGAACTTCCGATGAAGCCTCGCCACCAAGTTGTCGCGCGGCACTCGACCTCTTAGGTCAACACAAACTCAATACACAAATTCTCCTGAGGAATATTTCCTTTGTCGAAGCTCTGTGCTGACGCCGGAACTTCACCGATTCAATGAGGTTAAAGTATGAATATTAGAAATGCTGTACGGCGCTGGCGGTCGCTTTTATCGTCCTGCTCCGCCGGAGTTGTTGCACTGATCGCTGTGTCGATGGTGCACGCTCAAACGTCAGCCCCGCCGAATTGCGAGCGGACGGTTAAGGCCGATGTGGTCGCCATAGACCAGGCCCTGATTTACAACCGTCTCGGCGCGATCAATCCAGCGGGCATGATCTATGCGCTCAAAAGCGACGTCGTCGCGATTGATCCGAGCAAAGGTTTAGTTGCCGGCAACGTTCAACTACGTCCCGGCAAGCGCCCCCGTCCAATCGCCTTGCGTCTGAACGTCGGCGATTGTCTCCAAATCAGTTTTACTAACTTGCTGGCGCCCGACCCCGCCGGCGTTAATTCGTTTGCGGCTAACAACGCGCCTGCTACGCGCACGGCGTCGGCCCACATCATGGGCCTGCAACTCGTCGGCACGATCGGTTCTGACGGCTCGAATGTCGGCCAGAACCCGAGCAGCCTGGTTGCGCCGGGCTCTTCGGCCACCTACACCTACATCGCTCAACGCGAAGGCAATCACCTGCTGTATTCGACCGCGGCAACGACCGGCGGTGAAGGCGATGGCGGCTCGTTGGCGATGGGACTTTTCGGTTCCGTCAACGTCGAGCAAAAAGGCGCTGAGTGGTATCGCTCGCAAGTAACGGCCAATGACCTGGCTCTCGCCACGCAGAAGAATGCGGATGGCACGGATAAGAAAACTCCGGCCGGACAGCCGATTCTGAACTACGACGCGGTGTATCCGGCGGGACATCCGCGCGCCGGTCAGCCAATCCTGAAGATGCTCGATGGCAACAACAACATCGTGCACACAGACCTGAACGCTGTTATCACCGGTCCCAACAAGGGCCGCTTTCCGGCGGGCACGTACCCATCCACCGCCGTGGAACCTGATCGCGATCAGCCGTTTCGCGAGTTTACCGTCGTCTATCACGACGAGATCAAAGCAATCCAGCCCTTCCCGCAGTTTGAAGACCCCGTTCTTTCGCACACGCTTTCCAGCGTCAAAGACGGCTTCGCCATCAACTACGGCACCGGCGGTATCGGCCCGGAAATTCTGGCCAACCGTCTCGGCGTCGGCCCGATGGCCAACTGCACGGAGTGCAAGTACGAAGACTTCTTCCTGTCTGCCTGGGCAGTTGGTGACCCGGCGGAGATCGTTGACGTTCCGGCAAACACGACGGACGCCAACGGTAATCTGATCAAAGGTGCGAAGGCGACGAAGGTCCTGTTTCCTGACGATCCGTCAAACGTGCACCACAGCTATATCAACGACCACGTCAAGATGAGAGTCGTCCACGCTGGTCCGAAGGAACACCACATTCACCACCTGCACGCGCACCAGTGGATGAATACTCCTGACAGCGACAACTCAAGCTATCTCGACAGCCAGGCCATGGGCCCAGGCTACTCATTCACGACGGAGATCGCGCACGGCGGCTCGGGCAATGCCAACAAGACGCCGGGCGATTCGATCTTCCACTGCCACTTCTATCCACACTTCGCGCAAGGCATGTGGGAGTTGTGGCGCTCGCACGACGTTTTCGAAGCCGGCACACAGCTCGATGCTGACGGCCGCCCGGTCACCGGTGCACGTGCGCTGCCTGACGGCGAAATCGCCGCGGGTAGTCCGATCCCGGGACTCGTGCCACTGCCGACCATCGCGATGGCGCCAATGCCAACCGCGGAGTTCAAGGGTTATCCGTTTTACGTTCCGGGCGTTGCCGGACACCGTCCGCCACACCCGCCGCTCGACACCATCGACGACGGTGGTCTACCGCGTCACGTGATCGTCGGTGGCACGGCCGAGAGCGTCGAAACACGTCTCGATTTCAGCAAGGAAATCCTGGTGGCCCAGGCGAAGGCGGTTCCTGAGACGGGAACGCCCGACGAAATCGCGGCCATGAATTTCCACGCGCAAAAGCAGGTGGCGAGCTACAAGCCTGACGGCACTGCTGCCAACTACACGCTGAATGGTCTGCCCGCGAAGCCGGGAGCGCCGTTCGCAGATCCCTGCCGCGACGACAACGGCAATGCGTTTGGTAATCCGCGCTTGTACAAAGCCGCGGCGATTCAGCTCGATCTCAAACTGAACAAAGCCGGCTGGCACGCTCCGCAGTCACGCATTCTTACGCTGTGGGGTGACGTCGCTCCGACTCTGAACGGCACGCGCGCGCCGGAGCCGTTGTTCTTCCGCGCGAACACCAACGACTGCATAACTTTTCAGCACACGAACCTGACCCCGAACGTTTACGAGCTCGACGACTTCCAGGTGCGCACGCCGACCGACATCATGGGTCAGCACATCCACCTGGTGAAGTTTGACGTGACCTCGTCAGACGGCGCGGGTAACGGTTTCAACTATGAAGACGGCACGTTCTCGCCGGATGAAGTCATTGAGCGCATCAAGGCCATCAATGCCGGCGGCGGTTTGCAGGACTTCAACAGCACCACGAAGACCCAGCTTACCGCCAAGCCGCACCCGTTCTTCGGCACGCTTGGCGCACAGACAACCGTGCAGCGCTGGTTTGCCGATCCGACTCTGAATCTGGCGGGCAAAGATCGCACGCTCGGTACGGTCTTCACACACGATCACTTTGGACCTTCGACGCACCAGCAGACCGGTCTTTACGCCGGTCTCGTGACGGAGCCGCTGGGTTCGACCTGGAAACATAACGAAACCGGCCAAGCCCTCGGCGGACGCTTTGACGGCGGTCCGACGGCGTGGCAGGCAGTCATTCAGACGACAAACACGGCGGACAGCTATCGCGAGTTCCTGCTCGAGTTCGCTGACTACACGCTTGCTTACAAAGCCGGTGGCGGCGTCAACAATGCCGGTGCTCCCGCTCCCGATCCGGCGAACGCGATCAATCCGCCGGTGAGAGATGAAGCTGCACTGCCGGTGAACATCCAGAAAGCTAATCAGTGCCCGGGCGGCGTGCCGCTTCCGTGTCCTGAAGCAGTTTCGTCGGCAGATCCGGGAACGATGGTCGTCAACTATCGCAACGAGCCTGTCGCTTTGCGCGCCCAGGATCCTGCGACAAACACGCAAGCCGCCGGTGACGCAGGCGATCTCTCGCAGATCTACCGGTCGGACATCACTCGCGCTAACCCGGTCCTGAACAGCCAGCCCTCGTTCTACCCGAACCTGACTGGCGGTCTCCAACCCGGTGACCCGTTCACCCCGGTGCTGCGCGCGTACGAAGCCGACAAGGTGCAGGTCCGCGTTCTCGTCGGTGCTCACGAGGAAGGACACAACTTCAGCATCCACGGCCAGAAGTGGCTCTACGAGCGCACTGATCCGAATTCGGGTTACCGCAATTCGCAGATGATGGGCATCTCCGAGCACTTCGAGTTCGAGCTGCCGGGTGTAGCGGCGATTAAGGGTGCAACTCCCTTCGTAGATTACCTGTACCAGCCGGGCAGTTCCGTGGACAACCAGTGGAACGGTGTGTGGGGTCTCTTGCGCGCCTACCGCGGCGCCGCCGGTCTCCAGCCTGACCTCCAGGTACTGCCGAACAACCCAACCGGCTCGGCGAAGTCGGCCATCAATAGCAAGGACTTCAATGGTACCTGTCCAGCGACGGCGCCAACCCGCAATTTCAGCGTGACGGCCGTGACTGCGCAGAATGCGTTGCCCGGTGGAACGCTCGTTTACAACAGCCGCACTAATCAGGGCGGTCAACTGCACGACCCAACGGCGATTCTTTACGTTCGTACGAACGATATCGACGCTGCGACCGGTAAGCTCAAGGCCGGCGTGCCGATCGAGCCGCTCGTGCTGAGAGCTAATGCGGGCGACTGCATTCAGATGACCTTGTTCAATAAGCTGCCGGCCGATCTGCCCGACGTTCCCGGCTGGAACACGTTGCCGATGATCGTCGACGGGTTCAATGCGAACCAGGTGAAGCCTTCCAACCAGGTCGGCCTCCACCCGCAGCTCGTGGCCTACGACGTGGTTTCCAGCGATGGCGCCAACGTCGGCTTCAACGTAGCGGGTAACCCTGAAACGTACACGCCTGATGGACGTCAAACAGCAAAGCCGGGAGAGTCCGTCAAGTACAAGTGGTACGCCGGCGACATCCGCATGAGCGGCACGACGAAGGTGGCCACGCCGATTGAGTTTGGCGGCACCAACCTGATCTCGTCTGACCCGATCAAGCACTCGAACAAGGGCGCGATTGGTTCACTCATCATCGAGCCGCAGGGCGCGACCTGGATTGAAGACGCGAACTCGCGCGCGCAGGCGACTGTCAGCAAGACTGACGGTACGTCGTTCCGCGAATTCGTGCTCCAGTTCCAGACCGACATCAACCTGCGTCGTGGTGACCTGACGGGTGATGCTGCCGCAGTGCCGAATGTAGCTAACGAAGAGGACTCGGAAGACTCCGGTCAGAAGGCGCTTAACTATCGGACTGAGCCGATGTGGAAGCGGCTTGGTTACGAGCCCGATCTGCCGCTCGAGAGCACTCGCGCATTCGATTTCACGAATGCACTCTCGAACGCGCAGGTTGGGGGTGACCCGGTAACTCCTGTGTTCACGGCCAAGGCCGGAACGCCTGTTCGCTTCCGCGTGCTGAATTCGAATGGCCACGCGCGTAACAACGTGTTCCAGGTTCACGGGCACATCTGGCGGCAGGAGCCTTACATCAACAACTCGACCCAGATTGGCGCCAATCCCGTCTCAGAGTGGAAGGGAGCGCAATATGGTCATGGCGCGTCGAATCACATGGACATTGTGCCGGTGAACGGCGCGGGTGGCGCACGTGCGGTACCGGGAGATTATCTCTTCCGCACGCAGTCGTCCTTCCAGTTCGACAACGGACTGTGGGGCATCTTCCGCGTCACGCCGTAATCCAAGTGAAGGAACGGATGCTGGGTCTGTTCCGTCGCTTGAAACAGAAGCGCAGTTCGGCAGCAGCCGGGCTGCGCTTCTTGGTTTTTTGGAACAAGGAGAATAGCTGTTGTTCCACCACGGAACACACATTTTTCCCTCTCTGTTACCGATCTTTTCGTTTGCAGCACATTTGTGAGAGTAGCCGGTGAAGGCACGGTCCTTGCTAAAAGGAGGCTGACCCGATGAAATCCAAAAAAGGAAACTATGAATTCAAGATGAAAAGAAAATCATTCGCCGCCATCCTATTCGCACTCGCCATGTTCGTCGCCGCCCCGCTGGCGCAAGCGACGACCGTCAGTGAAGTGCAGTCCATGATCAGTCAACTCAAAGGCAAAGTGCAGGTCATCCAGATCAGCGGCAAGTTCGCTGAGACGAAGGACCGCCCGGGACTTCTCAGTCAGCTCGACGGTGTTTCGTTGACGCTCGACCAGGGCAAGTTCTGCAACTCGATCACGAAGGTCAGAGACTTTCAGAAAAAAGTGAACGACCTGATCGCCGCCGGTAAACTCAACCAGGATCCCGCTGTCGGTCCGACGGGCCAGGAACTGCTGAGCGACGCCGATGCGATCATCGCGGCCCTCAACGAGCTGCAAACGCAGAGCGCGGGTAGCCCCTGCAGTAACTAGATATCCTAACGGCGAACGCGGCCGGCCCTTTGTCCTCGGTACTCATGCCGGCCGCGTTAACCAGCATCACAAAACTCAACCAGCAGATTTACTCAATCCAGCAACCACTCATTTGTGTCGCCACTTCTCGCGGGCCGCACAAGCGTGAACGGACGTGTGTGAAATGATGAATACAAAAGAAACTTATCAAACTACCGACTTGACGCTGAGCAGCTTCCTCCGCTGCCGCGGCTTCCAGATTGAAAACATCAAGCAGAACAACGGGCGCACACTCTTCATTTTTCAGGAGTCGCCCGAACTGCGACGCGCGATTCTCGACTTTGCTAACGACGCAGCCGTCGCCGTGCGATCGTTCTGTAGCACGATGCGCGACTTGAAGGCGATTGCCCGCGTGTTGATTTTCTTCGTCGCCGCGGCAGTAACCGCGCACACTGCTCTGGCCCAACAAAACACTGCTCCCCAAAAGCTCGAGAAAGAAGGCGTCGAAGTAGAGTTCACCATCGAGCCGATCAAAGAGCCAGGCCGAAAATCAGATAAGCCCGCCGAGCTGATGGAGGCGAAAGAAGCGGTGGTGCGCTTCAAGATTCACGACAAGGCGACCAAGACACCGCTCTCCGGCGTGAAACCAGCCGTCTGGTTCTCCGAACGAGAACAGGGCATAGCCGACGAGAAGATTTGCCGCGAAAAAATTCAATCGTTTCTCCAGGGCAATCTTCGTTCGCAGGCTGACGTAGACCTGAACACTTATTACATGCTCGCGCTCAACGAAGAAGCAAACATCTCGGTCATCGACCCGCTGCTTGGCTTCGGCACCAGCAAGCTCCTGACGCTCATCATGCTGAAGAGCCCGGGTGAAGACTGGGCCCAGAAGGCCAACGACGAGAAGATTTTCGTTAGCATGCCGCTCATTAATCAGGTTGCCGTGGTCGATACCAACACCTGGAAAGTCGTCGCCAATATCGACACCGGTCTGAAGCCGATGCGCGTCCGCCTGCAACCCGATGAGAGATATTTGTGGGTCGGGAATGATGGCGCAGCGGGCGAGTCGAACAACGTGACGGTGATCGACACCGCTACCTTGAAGGTGGTGGCCCAGATTGCAACCGGAACCGGACATCACGAGCTGGAGTTCAGCAACGACAACCGGTTCGCGTTCGTCACTAATCAGAAGGACGGCACGCTTTCCGTCATCGATATTCAGAAACTCGCGAAGGTCAAAGATCTCAAAACCGGTCCCATTACCTCGACGGGTTTCTCGACGCTCGGCAACGCGCTTTATCTCGTAAACGATGCGGAAGGAAGCATCACGGTCGTAGACACGCGCAGCCAGCAAAGCGTCGCGCGCATTCCGGTGAAACCCGGCATCCGCAACGTGCGCTTCGCACCCGGCGGCCGTTGGGGCTTTGCGCCAAATCCGAAAGAGAATGTCGTTTACGTTTTCGACGCTTCAACCAATCGTCTGGCCCACACGATCAGCATCGCCGACAAAGGCCCCGACCAGGTCACGTTCACTGACACGTACGCGTATGTCCGCACCACGGGTTCGACTCAGGTCAACATGATCCGGCTCAGCACGTTGACGGGCCAACCGGATATCGCCAAATTTCCTGCCGGCCAGACAGCGCCTGATGAAGCTCCGCTCGAAGCGAGCGTCGCCGATGTGATGGTGCCGGCGCCGGAAGGAAACTCGATCCTGCTCGCGAATCCCGCGGACGGCGTCATCTATTACTACGCGGAAGGCATGGCCGCTCCGATGGGCAGTTTTCAGAACTACCGGCGCCGCCCGCGGGCGGTGATGGTGGTCGATCGATCGATGCGCGAAGTCACGGCGGGCGTCTATTCCGCGACGACGAAATTGCCGAAGAGCGGTAGCTACGACGTCGCGTTCCTGCTCGATTCGCCGCGCATCACGCACTGCTTCAGTGCCGAGGCCAAGCCGAATCCCGAAGTCGCGCACGAGAAGCAAGTCGGACTGCGCATCGAATACCTGAACAAGGAAAAGCAGGTACGCGTCGGAGAAAACTACAAACTTCGCTTCAAGCTCATCGACACGAAAACGTCCAGCGCGAAGAGTGATCTGAACGACGTGCGCGTGCTGACGATGCTGTCGTCAGGAATCTGGCAGAAACGCGACTTCGCTCGCTCCGTCGGCGATGGAGTTTATGAGCTCGACCTGAAAGTTCCGCAAGCGGGTGTGTATCTCGTCTTCATCGAGAGCCGCTCGCAGGACGTCGCTTTCAGGCAACTGCCTCACCTGACGTTACAAACCGCGGCTGCCACCGCGACAAACAATCCCGGCAAAGAAGGACAGGAGTAACTATGAAATTCGTGACTATTGGTCTGCTCGTTGGTGCGCTCGCGTTTGTCCCCGCTCACGCGCAGCAGTCAAACGACACGACCAAAGCGCCGGCCAAGAAGGCTGGGCAAAGCAAGCAGCAAACAGAGCAAACTTATTCGTGCCCGATGCACCCCGAGGTGAAAGCGCACAAGAAAGGTAAGTGTCCGAAGTGCGGCATGGATCTGCGTCTGGTAACTCAGAAAGAAACGACCGCGGCTGCTGCTGAGGTGCCGTCAACGACAGTTGAGGCGCCGTCATCAGACGCCGGTACTGCAAGTGTGAAAATGAATATCCCCGATACCGAGCTGCTCGATCAGAACGGACGGAAGCTCCACTTCTACACCGATCTCGTCAAAGGCCATACGGTCGCGATCAACTTCATCTTTACTACTTGCACGACGATCTGTCCGCCGCTCGGCGCGACTTTCGCCCGCGTGCAAAAAGAATTGGGCGACAAAGTCGGGCGCGACGTTCGCTTCATTTCCATCAGCGTCGATCCGGCGACCGACACTCCCGAACGTCTCAAGGCGTGGGGCGCGAAATTTCACGCCGGTGACGGTTGGACCTTCGTCACGGGAAATAAACCCGAGGTCGACGAACTGCTGCGCGCGCTCGGCGCGTCATCCGCGCGCCGCGAAGATCATTCGCCCACCGTACTGATCGGCAATGACGCGCGCGGCACCTGGACGCGCACGTACGGTCTGGCGAAAACCGCCACGTTAGTGGAACTCATCAACAACGTCATCGCAGGCAACACTGCTACTACCACCGCTGAGGTATCAAACTAATGACACGATCGATATTCGTAACGCTCATATTATTGGCGGCCGTTTTCACGACGGCACAGGCTCAGGCTCAGCAAACCAAACCTGCCGCGCCTCCGCCGCCGCACGATCATTCACACATGTCGAAAACTGCGGAAGCAACAGCATCACCGGCAGAGAAGTACTTTACCGACGTCGAACTGACGAATCAGGACGGCAAGAAAGTGCGCTTTTATTCCGACGTGCTCAAGGGCAAGACAGTTGTGATCAACGCCTTCTTCACCTCGTGCACTTCGGTGTGTCCCCCGATGAACCGCAACATGGAGAAGATTCAACAAGCTTTAGGTGACCGCGTCGGCCGCGACGTGTTTCTCGTTTCGATCACGGTCGATCCTGAGGTGGACACGCCCGCGCGGTTGAAAGAGTACGCGCAGAAGTATCACGCCGGGGCGGGCTGGACTTTTCTGACCGGCAAAAAAGAGAACCTCGACTGGGCGCTTTACAAGCTGGGCCAATACGTCGAGGACAAGAACGATCACCAGACAATTCTTATTATCGGCAACGAACCGACCGGGCTGTGGAAGAAAGCGTTTGGCATGGCGAACGTCGCCGAGCTCGTCCAGGTTGTCGAGAGCGTCGTTAATGACAAAGACCGAAAGGAAACCAATGAATAAATTTTTACTAGCTCTGCTCATGATGTTTGTAATCGGCGCGCCGATCGCGGCGCAGACTCCCGCTGACTGTGGCTGCGAGGATAAGCCGCTACCGGACGTACTCGCCACGGTGAACGGCGTCAAAATCGCGAAGCAGGATCTGAGTGCGGAAACGCGCGAGCGCGTGGACCGGTTGCAACGGCAGGTAATCGACGCGCGGCAGCGCGAGCTCGATCTGCAAATCGATTCGCTGCTGCTCGAAAGTGAAGCGAAGAAGCGCGGCGTTAGTCCGTCGCAAGTCGTCAAAGACGAGGTGATTGCGAAGGTGCAGGCGCCGACCGAGACCGAGGCGCAGGCTTTTTACGACAAGAACAAGGCGAGTTTTCAAACGGAATTCAAGGATGAGAAGGCGAACATCCTGGAATATCTCCGTTACCAGCGTCAGCAGGAACAGGCGCAGAAGTTTGCTGAACGGATGCGCGCGTCGGCGCAAGTGAAGATCATCGCCAAGCCGTCAGCGCCGCCGGCGAGCAATGCCGATCGCGCCCGCGTGTTGGCCGTCGTCAATGACAAGCAGATCACTGCTGGCGATATCGAAGAGAGCTTGCGTCCGTTGATTTTCAATGTGCAGGAACAGGTGTACGCGCTGCGTAAACAGGATCTCGAGTTGAAAATCAACGACACTCTGCTCGGGCAGGAGGCACAGAAGAAAGGCGTCACCACGCGGGCACTACTCGATGCGGAGGTGAGCGCGAAAGTTCCGCGTGTGACGGACGCGCAGGCGCAGGAGTTTTACAACCAGAACAAGGAACGGATCAGTGGTGAGTTCGCGCAACTGAAACCGCAGATCGTTCAGTACCTGCAAGAGCAAAAAGAGCAGGAAGCGACGCTTGCTTTCGCTGAGCAGTTGCGACGCGCGTCGACGATTCAGGTAAATATCAGTGCTCCGAAGTCGCCCGTTTTCGCAATCGCTACGGACGACCAACCGGCGAAGGGAAGTGCGAACGCGCCGGTCACGATCGTCGCGTTTACGGACTTCGAATGTCCGAGTTGCGCGCGGCAACATCCGGTGCTCGAGCGGATCGTGAACGAGTTTGGCGATCGCGTACGGCTCGTGATGCGCGACTTCCCGCTTTCACAGCACGCGAATGCACGCAAGGCCGCGGAAGCTGCCGAAGCCGCGCGCGAGCAGAATAAATACTGGGAATACGCTGCCGTGCTTTTCCGTAATCAGTCGGCGCTCGGCGTTGACAAGCTCAGGCAGTATGCGAGTGAGGTTGGCCTGGACCGTGCTCGCTTCGACGCGTCGCTCGATAGCGGCAAGTTTGTTGAGAAGGTCCAGCGCGACGTGGTGGACGGACATAAGCTTGGCATCAACGGCACGCCGACGCTCTACATTAACGGGCAGCGCATTGCTGACAATTCATATGAGAGTGTGAAAGCGGCAATCGAGACGGCGCTGAAAGTGGAGACGGCTGTCAGAGTGAGAAACGAAAAGTAGCTGGTTCACTCACGACTGGCTACTTGGTTTTATAGTTAGCGCAGACTGTAATATACTGCGCCGCCAAAATCTCAGGAGGACCTCACACCTGACTGAGACGGATCTGATCTCCGTACAAAAAATCGAAAAAGCCATTTACCTTGTTCGCGGCGAAAAGGTGATGCTGGATCGCGACCTGGCACTCCTGTACGGAGTTGAGACCAAGATTCTCAACCGCGCTGTCAAAAGAAACTTACAACGATTTCCACGGGATTTTATGTTTCAGCTAACTGAGCATGAGGCCGAAGCTTTGAGGTGCCAAATTGGCACCTCAAACAAGGGACGTGGTGGCAGACGATACCTGCCGTATGTCTTCACTGAACAGGGTGTGGCGATGCTCTCGAGCGTGCTAAATAGTGAGCGCGCGATAAACGTGAATAGCGAAATCATGCGCGCCTTTGTAAAGCTCCGACAATTGCTTGCGTCCAACACGGACTGGCTCGCCGGCTCGACGAACTCGAAAGCAAGTACGATAAACAATTCAAGATTGTCTTCGACACAATTCGGCACTTGATGACAACGCCAGATCGAGATCGCAAAGAGATTGGTTTCGTTCGTGCCAGATGAATCGCGGACTGCAAGTAGCCCGCAGGAAATCTTATTTGTTCAGGACCAAATCTTACTTGTTAGGGACGCGCAAATGCTTGACGGGATGCGCGCAATGTTTGTCCGTCAAGGCGCGATACTTTTCAGCCGGCAAACTACAATTTAACTCGCTCGTGTAATACTTGTTTCGCCGAAGAAGTCATGTATGGCGCCCTCCGATCAAGCAATAACCGCAAAATTTGACATATAATCTCCTGAGCTTAATCTACAGTTCTAGCGACGCTAAATATCGCGCGCGCCGCGAACAGAAAACCTGCCTGCGGATAAGCATGATCCGCCACCTTTCAAGCATTACAAGTCTCCGCCGATGTGCAATCTGCTTCCGAAATGTCTCCCCGTTGACCCTGATGAACAGATCGCGTCCAGACCTATCCACGACTACACAGATTGAACAGATTGGGGTAACTTTGTTGCTCGTCTCGAAACTTAATAACTCAGCGCTTTCGAAAGGGACCTCACATGCCGAATACCTCGATCGCCTTGCCCGACGAGTCTATTGAAGACACGATACTGCTCATTCGCGGCAAGAGAGTGATTCTCGATCACGATTTAGCGAGCCTTTATGGCGTTGCTACCAGAACGCTTAATCAGGCCGTCAAGCGCAATCGTGACAGGTTTCCGGAAGATTTCATGTTTCAGCTTACCAAAGCGGAAACCAACGAGCTGCAGCACCGAAAACCTTTAAGATCACAAACTGTGACCTTAAAGAAAACCGGATTCTTTGCCACCACTCCCGCCGCGGCGGTGTTAACCTATTGAACCGCTTTCATTTGGTCGAACTCGGATAAGATCGACCACGTAAGGACCCTCGGAGGACCGCCACGATGCAAACGTTCCTGCAGGACTTGAAATACGCGCTGCGTATGCTGAAAAAGAATCCCGCCTTTACCACCGTAGCGATCTTGACGCTCGCCGTCGGTATCGGCGCCAATTCGGCCATCTTCAGTGTGGTCAACTCAGTCCTGTTACGGCCGTTGCCCTATCGCCAACCGGGTCAACTCGTTCGCGTCTACAGCGAATTTCCCACCATGCAGCTCAAGAAGTTCTGGCTCTCACCGCCCGAACTGCTCGACATTCAGCGCGAAGCAAAATCGTGGGAAGCAATCGGCGCCTGGGCGCCGGGCGGCCAGAACGTCGGCACGCAAACTGAGCCGCTACGAGTTACGTCGGCCGCTATCACGCGCAGCCTGATCGACGTCCTCGGCGTGCCACCCGAACGCGGCCGCAACTTCACCGAAGAAGAAGATCGCAACGGCGGACCAAGCGTCGCCATCATTTCGCACGGTCTCTGGCAAAAGGGTTTCGGCGGCACAAGCGACATTATCGGCAAACAGATTCAGGTCGACGCGACGACCACCACCGTCGTCGGCGTGATGCCCGCCAACTTTGCGTTCCCTCCGGGGAGCAACGATCAGGTCGATCTGCTCGTGCCTTTCCAATTCGATCCCGCCAACCCGGGTAGTCGCGGTTCCCACTTCCTTTCCGTGATCGGCAAGCTGAAGCCCGGTTTGACGATCCAACAAGCACAGAGCGAAATGTCGAGCCTGATGGCCGCGTGGAAGAGTGAAGGCCGCTCACGACACTTACTCAACCCTGAACGCCACCCGGTGATCATGCTCGGGCTGCACGAAGACGTCGTCGGCTCAGCCCGCAAAGCCGTGTGGCTGCTGATGGCGGCAGTCGGTTTTGTTTTACTGATCGCATGTGTGAACGTGGCGAACCTGTTGCTGGCGCGCGCGGAATCACGTCATCGTGAATTTGCCGTACGCCTGGCGCTGGGAGCGGGTCTAAAACGGATGGTCAGGCAATTCGTCGCCGAAGGTTTTCTGCTGGTCTCGATCGCGTCCGTTCTCGGAATCGCGCTCGCGTTCGTGGGCTTGAAAGTATTGCTGCTGTTTGCGCCCGACAGCGTGCCGCGCACAGAGGAGATTCGCGTTGGTTTTTCGGTACTCGCGTTCATCATCGCGATCGCGATCGTAGCGGTCTTTCTCTTCGGTCTCGCGCCACTGGCGCAAGTCAGTGAACGTAATCTCGCGAACTGGATTCGCGGCGCCGGCCAGCGATCGATTCGCGGCGGCGGTCAGGCGTTGCGCAAGAGTCTCGTCGTCGCCGAGATCGCGCTCGCGTTGATTCTGGTCATCGGCTCGGGCCTGATGATTCGGGCCTTCTGGAAGTTGCAGCAAGTTAATTCCGGCTTCGATCCGGCGGGCGTCGTCAGCTTTAGCCTGAATCTCCCGGCCGCTAAATACAAAGATCCCGAACGCCTGCAATTCATCGACGCGCTGCAACAGAAACTCAGCACTGTTCCCGGTGTGACCGGCGTCTCGGTGGCAACCGGACTGCCGCCGCTACGCCCGATCGATGCTAACGACACCGAGATAGAAGGCTACCAGCCAACACCCGACAGCCCGGCGCAGAACATCGACTACTGGAACATCGTCGGTAACGATTACTTCAAGACGATGAAGATCCGGTTGTTGGAGGGACGCACGTTTGAACCGCAGGACGACAACCCGAACGCGATGAAGGTGGTGATCGTCAATCAGTCGCTCGCGAAGAGGTTCTGGACGGGCAGCCCGCTCGGCCGGCGGGTGAATCCGGGATTTTCGGATCCGAAAGTCTGGTTCACGATCGTCGGCGTGGTGGAAGACACGAAGAACGCAGGCATGGATAAACCCGGCGGCCCGGAGCTTTACTTTCAGGCGCGACAAACAAATCAGTTCATCGGTTCGAACGTCAAATTTGTCGTGCGCGCCGCAAATAATTCCGCGCCGGTGGAGAGCTCGATTCGCACTGCCGTTCGTGAATTGGATCCGAGCCTGCCGGTCTACAATCTTTGGTCGATGGACGAGGTGGTGTCGAAGTCGATGGTGCAACCGCGCTTCCTCGCACTGCTGCTGGCTACGTTCTCCGGTATCGCGCTCTTCCTTGCGGCGATTGGAATTTACGGCGTGATGGCTTACTCGGTGGCGCAGCGAACGCAGGAGATCGGAGTGCGAATGGCGCTGGGCGCGCGACCGCGGCACGTGTTGCGACTCGTGCTCGGACAGAGCCTGAGCATGTTACTCATCGGCACGGCCATCGGCCTGGCGGGCGCGTTTGTGCTGACACGCTTGATGCGCACGCTGCTGTTCGAAATCACGGCAACAGATCCGCTGACGTATGTCAGTGTGATTGGATTACTCACTATCGTCGCTTTGCTGGCGTGCTACGTCCCAGCGCGTCGCGCAGCGAAGGTCGATCCGCTAATTGCATTGCGATACGAATAAGAATCCGACGTCTCCGGAAATCAGTCTTGACGACGTTTAGATTTTCCGGTAAAAGAATGGCGGCTCGGAAACACTGGATGGTTTAATTATCCCAAAGGCCATCTCTCACGGGCTTCCCCCAAAACGAAGTATCCAGATAACCCGCTCGTGGGGTTGTTTTGAAAGAAGATACCTTGGAGAACTCGCAGCTCCGATATCTTCCCCTCGACGATTTGCGTACCTTGAGTGGGCGCAAAGTGCGGTAGCTCTGCCCGACAGCATCTCCTCGTCCTCGTCTCTTCAAAAAATTCAGGTCGCGAGAATGGATCAAACGCTCTCAACGGCGCGGCCCGGTAGTCTCAGCACGGAACTGAGAAATCCAGCCGGTCTCCTGACATTCTTGTTTCTGCTGTTTTGGCTGGTGCTCTGTTTGTACCAGGAAAGTCCTCCGGCGGTAGTCGCTGCTAACGCTCCAGCGGCGGAATTCGCTTCCGGCCGGGCCGTCAGCCATCTGCAAGTGCTCGCAAACCAGCCGCACCCGATCGGATCGACCGAGCACGGAGTCGTGCGCGACTACATCTTCAACACGCTCGCGGCGGACGGTCTCCGACCAGCGATTCAAACTACTACAGCCGTAAACCGCGACGCCGATTCCATCCTTTTAGCTGGAACGATTCAGGACGTGATGGCGCGGCTTCCGGGCACGAGCAACACGAGGGCGCTTTTGATCGCCGCGCACTACGACTCGAAGGCGCAATCATTCGGCGCCAGCGACGACGGCGCGGGTGTGGCCGCGATGTTGGAAACGCTGCGCGCACTGAAAT
>Ga0081539_10001975_pt1 | contig 31233 bp, 33 predicted proteins | sample TabmetS4T2R2_FD_71023 | JGI IMG/M metagenome (GOLD analysis project Ga0081539, IMG submission 71023) | Tabebuia heterophylla rhizosphere microbial communities from the University of Puerto Rico - S4T2R2 | ecosystem: Host-associated > Plants > Roots > Rhizosphere ... | reverse complement strand
CTCGACCAAGATTATCGACCGCGACAGCGGCGAGGTTTTCATGGGCGAAGTGCCGCCCTACTCGGTGGTCGTGCCCGGCAGCATTCCGGGCAAGCCGCTGAAGGACGGCTCACCCGGGCCGAGCCTCTACTGCGCGGTGATCGTGAAGCGCGTCGACGAAAAGACCCGCGCCAAGACCAGCATCAACGAGCTGTTGAGGGATTGACGCAAGGCCTTCGGCATCCGATCTTTCAGCCATGCAACGGGATATTACGATTCAGGCTCGCTGGGACGATGAAGCGAGTGTCTGGCTCGCCACGAGCGAGGACGTTCCCGGATTGGTTGTTGAGGCCGATACGTGGCCAGCCATGATCAATGAGGTCCAGCTCGTCCTGCCGGAATTGTTGGAGCTATCCGGGCAGAGTCACGACAAGCTCTCCTTGACTTTCAAGGCTGAGGAGCATCTCGACCTAGCCGGCGCCTGATGGCCGAGCTTTACCGCGAGCTTGCGGCCATCTTGCGCAAGAATGGCTGCCATATCGTTCGTTCCGGCAAGGGAAGCCATGAGATTTGGTACAGTCCAGTCAGCGGTCGTCACGTGACCGTGCCGCGCACAACCAAGTCTCGCCGCACAGCGAACGATATCCTCAAGCAAGCCGGTCTTCCAAAGGCCTTTTAACCATGTCCGCTGATCCGGTCGCTCTCGCGCGTGACCTCTTGCGCTGTCCCTCGGTGACGCCGGCGGAGGGCGGCGCGCTTAGCCTTATTGAGAGTGTGCTCAAGGGCGCGGGCTTCACGGTGCATCGCGTCACCTTCGAGGAGGACGGCACCGATCCGATCGAAAACCTCTACGCGCGCATCGGCACCGACACGCCGCACCTGATGTTCGCCGGGCACACCGACGTGGTGCCGCCGGGTGACGAGACGCGCTGGAGCCATCCCCCCTTCGCGAGCGAGATCGAGAAGGGCGTGCTCTACGGCCGCGGCGCGGTCGACATGAAGGGCGCGATCGCCTGCAAGATCGCCGCGACGCTCGACTATCTCGCCGCACATGGCGGCCAGCCAAACGGCTCGATCTCGTTCCTGATCACCGGCGACGAGGAAGGCATCGCGGTCAACGGCACGATCAAGCTGCTGAAGTGGGCGGCCGAACGCGGCGAAAAATTCGATCATGCCATTCTGGGCGAGCCCACCAATCCCGAGACGCTCGGCGACATGATCAAGATCGGCCGGCGTGGCTCGCAGAACGGCACGCTGATCGTCACCGGCACGCAAGGGCACGTCGCCTATCCGGAGCTCGCCGACAATCCGGTGCGCGGGATCGTCACGCTGATCGCCGCGATCAATGCCGAACCGCTCGATGCCGGCACTGCACATTTCGATCCATCAAATCTGGAGTTCACCTCGGTCGACGTCGGCAACAAGACCGTCAACCTCATTCCGGGTGAGGCGCGCGCGCGTTTCAACATCCGCTTCAACGACACACGCACGCGCGCCGAGCTCAAGGCCGAGGTCGAGCGCCGCGCGCAAGACGCGGCCGGCAACCGCATCCGCTGGCAGATCGATTGGGAGCCGTCCAACTCGGATGTGTTCGTGACCACGCCGGGGCCGTTCGTCGAGATGATCGCCCAGGCGATCACCGAAGTGACCGGCCTGACACCAGTGCTTTCGACGACCGGCGGCACCTCGGATGCGCGCTTCATCAAGGACTATTGCCCGGTGATCGAGTTCGGGCTGCTCAGCCGCGAGATGCACAAGATCGACGAGCACGTCGCCGCCAAGGACCTCCTCGCGCTCACGGCGATCTACCGGCATATTCTCGAACGCTATTTCAATTCGAAAGCTTGATTCCGCTGGCGCGCGCGAGCGCGAGCCACTTCGCAATGTCCGCGTTGACGAAAGCCGCGAACTGTTCCGGCGTGTTCGGTTCGGGCTCGGCGCCCTGCTCGGCGAGCCGCGCCTTCGCCTCCGCCGTGGTGATGACTTGCCGCACATCGGCGCTGACCTTCGCGACGATCGCAGCCGGCGTTGCGGCCGGCGCGAACAGCCCGAACCAGCCGAGCGACTGATAGCCCGGCAGGCCGCTTTCGCCGATCGTCGCGAAGTCCCGAAACAGCGCCGAGCGCGCCGCGCCGGTGGTGCCGATGACGCGCAGCGTGCCGGCCGCGATATGCGGTGTCACGACAACCGCTGGCGCGAACATCATGTCGAGGCGCCCGCCGAGCAGATCGGTCACCGCAGGTCCGGTGCCGCGATAGGGCACGTGCAACATCTCGAGGCCGGCCATCTGGGCGAACAGCGCACCGGAGAGATGCGAGGCCGAACCGACGCCCGACGATCCGAACGAGAGCTTGCCCGGATTGGCTCTCGCGTGCGCGATCAGCTCCGCGGCATTGCGCGCGGAGAGGCTCGGACTGACGACCAGGATATAGGGCGGCGCGGCGATCAGCGAGATCGGGCTCAATTCGCGCGTGACGTCGAACGCGCCGGACTGCGCCGACGCGAGCGCGAGGATCGCGCCGGTCGAGCCCATCAGCAGCGTGAGGCCGTCGGCCGGCGCGGCGGCGACCTGGCGCGTGCCGATCAGGCCGGCGGCGCCCGGGCGATACTCGGAGATCACGGTCTGGCCCCAGGCGCTCTGCAGGCCCGTGGCGAGCACGCGGCCGAGCACGTCGGTCGCGCCGCCGGGCGGAAACGGCACGATGACGCGCACCTGTCCGTTGGGAAAATTCTGCGCCTGCGCATGCGTGGCCGCAAACCCCAATGGCAGAGTCAGCAGCATCCGGCGCGAGAGCATGCCTGGCCTCAGTAATCGACCGCCAGCAAGTATAGCCCTTCGGGCGGCGCGACCGTGCCGCATTTCGTGCGGTCGCGCGCCGCAAGCGCGTCGGCCAAATCCCGCGCGTTCCATTTGCCTTCGCCGACCAGCGCGAGCGAGCCGACCATCGAGCGCACTTGATTATGCAGGAACGAGCGCGCCGACGTCCGGATGATCACATCCTCGCCCTCGCGGCTCACATCGAGCCGATCGAGCGTCTTCACCGGCGACTTGGCCTGGCATTCGGTCGAGCGGAAAGTCGTAAAGTCGTGCTTGCCGACGAGGCGCTGCGCCGCCGCATGCATCGCCTCGGCATCCAGCTTGCGCGGGATGCGCCAGGCGCGGCCGCGTTCGAGCGCCAGATCCGGCCGGCGGTTCACGATGCGATAAAGGTAATGCCGTTTCTTGGCCGAGAAGCGCGCATCGAAATCGTCTACCACTAGCTCGGCCGCGACCACCGCGACCGGGTGTGGACGCAGATGCGCATTGACGGCGTCGCGCACGCGGTCGGCGCGCCACTCCTTTTCGAGGTCGACATGCGCCACCTGACCGAGCGCATGCACGCCGGCATCGGTCCGGCCCGCGCCGGCGATCTTCACGGCGTGGCCGCAGAACGCCGCGACCGCGGCCGTGAGCACGCCCTGCACGCTCGTGCCTTTGCCCTGCAACTGCCAGCCGACGAAGGGCGTGCCGTCATATTCGATGGTGAGCTTGTAGCGCGGCACGTTCGGTCCGACCTCACGTAGGGCGGGTTAGCGCGGAACGCGCGTAACCCGCCGTATCGCGTGCGTCGCGGCGGATTACGCGGCTTCGCCGCTAATCCGCCCTACGTTCTAATCCAATCGCATCCCCTTGGCGATCTTGGCGCCGCGCAGAAACTCGTCGGCCTTCATCGGCTGCTTGCCGGCGCGCTGCACCTCCATGAGCCGCACCGCGCCCTCACCGCACGCGATCGTCAGCCGATCATCCAGGACGGTGCCGGGCGCGCCGCCGCCCTCGCCGCGCGTCGTGCGCAGCACCTTGATGCGGGCCGGCGGCGTACCCGGCAACTCGAACCAGGCGCCCGGAAACGGCGACAGGCCGCGGCAATGGTCATGCACCGCCTGCCACGGCTTCTCCCAGTCGATCCGCGTCTCGCCTTTGTCGATCTTGGCCGCGTAGGTCACGCCCGCGTCGGCCTGCGGCGTCAGCTGCAAGGTGCCGCGGTCGAGCGCGCCGAGCGCGCGCACCATCAGGTCGGCGCCGCGCCGCGCCAGCTCGTCGTGCAATTCGCCCGCCGTCATATCGGCGCCGATCGGCACGCGCTCGACAAGCGCGATGGGGCCGGTGTCGAGCCCCTCCTCCATGCGCATCACCATCGCGCCGCTCTCGCGGTCTCCCGCCATGATGGCGCGGTTGATCGGCGCGGCGCCGCGCCAGCGCGGCAGCAGCGAGGCATGCAGGTTGAAGCAGCCGAGCGCCACCGCATCGAGGATCGGCTTGGGCAGGATCAGCCCATAGGCGACGACCACCGCGGCATCGGCCTTGTGGGCCGCGAAGGTCGCGAGAGCCTCATCGGTGCGTAGCGTCTTCGGCGTCTCGACGGCCAGGCCGAAGCGGCGCGCCTCGCGCTCGACCGGCGTGACTTGCGTTTCCATGCCGCGCCCGGCCGGCCTCGGCGCGCGGGTGTAGACCGCCACGACCTCGTGCCCGCGGCCGACGATCTCGACCAACGTCGGCACTGCGAAGTCGGGCGTTCCCATGAAGATGAGGCGCATCAGTCGTCAAGCCGCTTCGCCGCCTTGGTGAACTTCTTGATCACGCGGTCGCGCTTGAGCTTGGAGATGTGATCGATGAACAGCACGCCGTTGGTGTGGTCGATCTCGTGCTGCAGCACGGTGGCAAGAAAGCCTTCGGCGTCGATCTCGTGCGACTTGCCGTCGAGGTCCATGTAGCGGACCTTCACGGCGACCGGCCGCTCGACCTCCTCGTAATATTCGGGAATCGAGAGGCAGCCTTCCTCGTAGGTGCCTTTCTCCTCCGACGCCGACAGGATCTCGGGATTGAGAAACACGCGCGGCTGTTTCTCCTCATCCTTCTTGGCGGTGTCGATGGTGATGATGCGGCGCGGAATGCCGAGCTGGATCGCCGCCAACCCGACGCCCGGCGCCTCGTACATCGTCTCGAACATGTCATCGACCAGCGCGCGCAGCTGCGCGTCCACGGCTTTCACCGGTTCAGACACGAGCCGCAGCCGCTTGTCGGGAAGAATAATGATCTCTCGCACCGCCATGCGCGGCGGTTTAAGTGGCGATGCCGGAGCGGTCAACTATTGAAGGAAAACGGCCCGCGCGCATGCGGGCCGCGGAGCAACGGGCGAGAACTACGTTAGTAACAGCGGCGGCCGCTCCAGTGACGGCGGTGCCAGCAGTGACGGTGATGCCGCCAGTGATGGTGGTGCCGCCAGTGATGGTGATGCCGTCGGTAGTGAATCTGGTCCACGGTCGACACATCGTCGATCGCAACGGACAAGGCGCCCGGCGCAGCCGGGGTCGCGGAGGCGATCTGCGGCGCCGCCAGGGCGATGCCGATGCCGGTGAGCGTCAGCAGCATCAATTTACGCATTTTCCTCTCCTCTGGTCCCACGCCCCTCGCGTGGGGGACTCGGCGAGAACTTGGATGTGATGACGGCGGTTCCGTGTCCCACCCTTGCACACCACCTGAATTTATTGTTCTCTTTTCGTTCCCGTTAAGGCGAATCGGATACAAGGGCGGCATGAGGGACATTTTCCTGATCATCGGCGGTCATGCCATCACGGTGGGCGAAGCGCTGACCGCCTTCGCTTGCGTCGTGCTCGCCATGCTCGGAGCGATTGCAATCATGCTGACGCGGGCGTCCGGCGCGCGCGGCATCGAGGCGGCGCGCCATGACGCGCATGTCAGCGAGCTCGAGGAGCGGATGGCGGAGATCGCCCGCATCCAGGCCGACACCGCCGGCCGCGTGCATACGATGGGCGAGGTGCTGTCAGGCCGCCAGGCCGAGCTCGCGCGCGCCGTCTCGGAGCGACTCGATGCCGTGACGCATCGGCTCGGCCAGTCGATGCAGGCCTCGACGCAAAGCACGATGGAAAACCTCGCCAAGCTGAACGAGCGGCTGGCGGTGATCGACGGCGCGCAGAAGAACATCACCGACCTTGCCTCGCAGGTGACGTCGCTGCGCGAGGTGCTCGCCAACAAGCAGGCGCGCGGCGCCTTCGGCCAGGGCCGCATGGAGGCGATCGTCCAGGACGGGCTGCCGAAGGATGCTTACGCCTTCCAGTACACGCTCTCGAACGGCAGGCGGCCGGATTGCGCCGTGTTTCTCCCGACCGATCACCGCCCGCTGATCATCGACGCCAAGTTTCCGCTCGAGGCGATCAGCGCGCTGCGCGATGCGCGCACGCAGGAGCAGAGGGAGGCCGCGGCGCGCCGCATCCGTCAGGATGTGACCAAACATGTCACCGACATCGCGGAGCGGTACCTCATTCCGGGCGAGACGCAGGACCTCGCGCTGATGTTCGTGCCATCGGAGTCGGTCTACGCCGAGCTGCATGACGGCTTCGACGACCTGATCCAGAAGGCCTACCGCGCGCAGGTCGTGCTGGTATCTCCCTCCCTCCTCATGCTGGCGATTCAGGTGACGCAGCAGATCCTGAAAGATGCGCGCATGAGGGAGGCCGCGCACGAGATCCGCACCGAAGTGGGCCATCTGATGAGCGATCTCGGCCGCCTGCGCGAGCGCGTGTTGAACCTGCAGAAGCATTTCGGGCAGGCGAATGACGACGTGGCGCAGATCCTGATCTCGGCCGACAAGGTCGCCAAACGCGGCGGGCGCATCGAAAGCCTCGACTTCGACGGCGACGACGCGGGCCAAGCCGCTGTGATCCCGGCGCCACTCCGGCGGAAGATTACCGCGGCCGAGTAGGCATCAATCTTGCATAGACGACAGCGATCCTTAACCTATCTTGGCCGGGGCGAAGGGGTACGAGGTTGGATTTCGTCGGAGCTTACGTGCTCCAGGCTGCGCTGGTGTTCGGGGCACCGGAAAGCCTGGGGAACTACGAGAAGGGCCTGTTCTGCGACTCGATCGCGCTGATCGAGCGCGTAGCCGCGCTCGCCGAACGCAACGCCAATCCGTTCCGCGTGGTCTCCGACATCAACGCGCGGCTTGGCCGCATGGCCTGCATCTACACCCAGAAGGCCGACGTGCGCGCGCGCACCGTCCGCTTCGAGAAGACCATCGAGGCGAACCGGACCGACTACGCGATCTATCAGGTCCAGGTGACGGCGCACGGCTTCAGCAAGACCGAGGTCGGCGACATCGCCTGGACCTATTCGCAGCCGATCACGATGTACACGCTGCGCTCCGCCGCGCCGCCGCGCACGGTGAGCCACTGATACACCCGGTTTACGGTGCGCTCATTCCCGCGTAAGCGGGACACGATCGCAGCGATTCCGAAGCGCAGTTGATGACCACGACATCCGGCGGCGAAGGCGTAAAAGCGAGCTGGGCCGACACGCTCGCGGTCTATCTGCGCCCGCGCGTGCTGATCGTCTTGTTTCTCGGCTTCGCGTCGGGGCTGCCGCTCGCGCTCTCCGGCTCGACCCTGCAGGTGTGGGCGACCGAAAGCGGCGTGAACCTGCGCACGATCGGTCTCTTCGCGATCATAGGCACGCCCTACACCATCAAGTTTCTCTGGGCCCCGCTGGTCGACGCGCTCGACGTGCCGATGCTGTCGCGGCTGCTGGGACGGCGTCGCGGCTGGCTGGTGCTGTCGCAGTTGTTGCTCTTGGCCGCGATCGCGCTGCTATCGGTCTGCAGTCCGGGCGCGAGCCCGCTGCTTGCGATCCTCGCCGCGATCCTGGTCGCGACCGCCTCGGCCACGCAGGACATCGTGATCGATGCGTTTCGCGTCGAGAGCCTGCCCGAGAACGAGCAGGCGGCCGGGATGGCGTCCTATGTGGCGGCCTATCGCGTCGCCAACCTGCTCTCGACCGCGGGCGCGCTCTACATCGTCACCGGCTTTGAAAATCTCCTCGGCTTCAGCCGCGGCACGGCCTGGACATTCGGCTATCTCGTCATGGCGCTGTTCGTTCTCGTCGGCCTTGCAGCCTCGATCGTGGCGACCGAGCCGGAGAAGTCAGCTGCGGTCGAGGCCGAGCACGCACATCACCGCGCCGAGAGCAAGCTGTCGCGGGTCTATCAGACGGCGCGCGCCGCACTATCCGATTTTTTGCTGCGCGACATGGCGGTCGTCGTGCTCGCCTTCGTGGTGCTGTTCAAGTTCACCGATGCGCTCGCCGGCGCGATGACGGCGCCGTTCGTGATTCAACTCGGCTTCACCCGCGTCGACTACGCCAACATCATCAAGGGCCTCGGCTTCGCCGCGACGCTGCTCGGCGGCTTCGCGGGCGGCTATGTGGCGCGCGCCTTTCCGCTGCACACGAGTCTGTGGATCGGCGGCATCCTGCAGGCGGCGGCGAATTTCGCGTTCACCTGGCAGGCCTATGTCGGCAAGGACATCGCCTGGCTTTCCTTCGCGATCACGGTCGAGAATTTCACCAGCGCGATCGGCACGGTGATCTTCGTCGGCTATCTCTCGGCCTTGTGCAAGAATCCGCTGCACACTGCGACGCAGTTCGCGCTGCTGACCGCGCTCTCCGCAGTCGGGCGCACTTATCTCTCATCCGGCGCCGGCCTGCTCGCCGAGGCCACCGGCTGGGCCTGGTTCTTCGCGCTCTGCGCCATTGCAGGAATCCCGGGATTGCTGCTGCTCGCCTGGCTGCAGGCGCGCGGGCACTTCGAGACATTGGCAAAGAAGTAGGGTGGGCAAAGGCGCGCCCTCGCGCTTGAGACGCCGGCGCATCGAATCGCGCCTTCGCCCACCCTACGAGGGTTTCGCAGGCGCGAGCAGAATACTTAAAACGCCGTTCGCTGCCTGATCGCGGCCGAGAGCGTGCCCTCATCGAGATAGTCGAGCTCGCCGCCGACCGGCACGCCGTGCGCGAGCCGGGTGACCTTCAGGTTGGCGTCGCGCAACAGGTCGGTGATGTAGTGCGCCGTGGTCTGGCCGTCGACCGTGGCGTTGAGCGCGAGAATGACCTCGGTCACCGCCGGATCATGCGCGCGCGAGACCAGCGCGTCGATCGTGAGGTCGGTGGGCCCGATGCCGTCGAGCGGCGACAAGGTGCCGCCGAGCACGTGATAGCGCGCATTGATCGCGCCGGCACGCTCCAGCGCCCAGAGATCCGCGACGTCGGCCACCACCACGATCACGGAAGGGTCGCGGCGCGGATCGACGCACACTGTGCACGGGTTCTGGGTATCGATATTGCCGCAGGTGCCGCACACCCCGACCTTCTCCATCGCGGTCTGCAGCGCGCTCGACAGCGGCGCCATCAGTTGGTCGCGCTTCTTGATCAGGTGCAGCGCGGCGCGCCGCGCCGAGCGTGGCCCGAGGCCAGGCAGGCGCGCCAGCAACTGGATCAGACGCTCGATCTCGGGTCCGGCAACGGCGGGCATTAAAACAGCTTCATCAGAACAGCTTCATCCCCGGCGGCAGCGGCAGGCCGCCGGTCAGCCCCTTCATCTTCTCGGCCAGCAGCGCCTCGGCCTTGCGCCGGGCGTCGGCATGCGCCGCGACGATCAGGTCCTCGACGATCTCTTTTTCCTCGGGCTTGATCAGTGACGCATCGATGCGCACGCCTTTCATGTCGCCCTTTGCGGTGAGCGTCACCGTCACCATGCCGCCGCCGGCCGCGCCCTCGACCGTGATCTGGTCGAGCTCGGCCTGCATCTCCTCCATCTTGGCCTTGAGTTGGGTCGCCTGCTTCATCAGTCCGAGAAAATCCGTCATGTGATTTCCTAAAGCTCGTCATCCATTTCGTTCGCGCCGTAATCGTCCGGGTTCGCGAGCGGCATCTCATCAAGTGGCGGTGCTTCTTCGCCGGTGCGCCGCGTCACGCTGACGATCTCGGCGCCCGGAAAGCGCGCCAGCACCGCCTGCACCAGCGGGTCGGCGCGCACGCCCTGCTCCAGCTCGCTCTTCTTCGCGGCGAGCTGTGAGCTGACCGTCGCCTCGCCCTGCTCGCGCGAGACGACGACGACCCAGCGCCGCCCGGTCCATTCGGCGAGCTTGCGCTGCAGGTCGGTGACCAGCGTCTTGCGCGCGGTCGGCTCAAGCGCGACCTCGAGCTGACCATCCTCGAAACGCACGAGCCGCACATCGCGTTCGAGTGAGGTCTTGATCAGAATGTCGCGCTTCTCGGCCGCAAGTGCGATCAGCGCCGGAAAGCTCGCGATGCTCAAGCCCGGGGCGGGTTGCTCGGCGCGCAAGGTCGAGGCCTGCCCGGCGCGCAGCGCCGAAATATCGGGCACCTGCGCGGCGACGAGCTGCGCGGGCGCAAGCGCGGCGCGCGGTGCCCCGCGTGGCGGATCAAACCGTGATGCGCTCAAGCCGCGCGCCGCCCCGCCACCGCCGCCGCCATTGGTCGGCCCCGGCGAAGGCGCGCCGTTACCCTGAATCTCGCGCACGACCTCGTCGGGTGTCGGCAGATCGGCCGCATAGGCGATGCGCACCAGCACCATTTCGGCGGCGGCCAGCGGCTTTGCGGCGCTCTGCACCTCCGTGAGGCCCTTGAACAGCATCTGCCAGGTGCGCGACAGCACGCGCATCGACAGCTGGGTCGCGAACGTGCGCCCGCGCGTGCGCTCGACCTCGGCGAGCGAGGGATCATCCGCCACCGCCGGGACGACCTTTACGCGCGTAACGAAATTGGTGAACTCGGCAAGATCGCTCAACACCACCGCCGGGTCGGCGCCGGAATCATACTGGTCGCGCAATTCGCCCAGCGCCTTCGCCATGTCGCCGTGCATCAGCGCCTCGAACAGGTCGATCACGCGCGTGCGGTCCGCGAGGCCGAGCATCTGCCGCACGTCCTCGGCGCGCACCGCGCCCGCCGTATGCGCGATCGCCTGATCGGTGAGCGAGAGCGCATCGCGCACCGAGCCTTCGGCGGCGCGCGCGATCAGCGCCAGCGCGTCCGGCTCAGCCTCGACGGCCTCCTTCTGGCAGATCGCCTCCAGATGCCGCACCAGCACGCCGGCATCGACACGGCGCAGATCGAAGCGCTGGCAACGCGACAGCACGGTGATCGGGACTTTACGGATTTCGGTGGTGGCGAACACGAACTTCACATGCGGTGGCGGCTCTTCCAGCGTCTTGAGCAGCGCGTTGAACGCCGCGCCGGAAAGCATGTGCACTTCGTCGAGGATGTAGACCTTGTAGCGCGCCGACACCGGCGAGTAGCGCACCGCGTCGTTGATCTGGCGCACGTCATCGACGCCGTTGTGCGAGGCGGCGTCCATCTCGATCACGTCGACGTGCCGGCTCTCCATGATGGCCTGATCGTGCAGGCCGAGCACCGGCATGTGGATGGTCGGCCCCTTCACCGAGCCGTCCGGCAGTTCGTAATTGAGGGCGCGGGCGAGGATACGCGCGGTCGTGGTTTTGCCGACGCCGCGCACGCCCGTCAGTATCCAGGCCTGCGGAATGCGCCCGGTCTCGAATGCGTTCGAGATCGTGCGCACCATCGCTTCCTGCCCGATCAGGTCGGTGAAGGTCGTCGGGCGGTATTTGCGCGCCAGCACGCGATAGGAGGTGTTCGCGGCTGCGCCGGGCCCCAAATCCGAAGTGGCCGTTGCGTCGTTCATCGTGACCCTGGTACGGCGTCATTCCGGAAGCCGCGCAGCGGCTGTCCGGAATCCATAACCGCAAACGTGTGTGATACGGAAGACGTCGCGTTTATGGATTCCGGGCTCGCGACTGCGTCGCGCCCCGGAATGACAGCGTGTGGTGCAGTGGGAGGCTGACGAGCGACCCGAGTCGTAGCTCGTTAGGGCTGCTTCCTTCCGGACCTGACCCGGTTGGCGAGTGGCTCGTCCACCGCCAACCTCCCGCGCCCTATATCGGGCGAACAAAGCAGGAATGCAAGCGGCCGTTACCTTATTGTCCACGGAGCTTGCGGAGGTAGCCGATGTCGTCCTCGCCCCGCCCCTGGAACTCGGCCTCCTGAAACGCCACGCTAGAATGGAATCGTCAGACCCGGCGTCTTCGCTTGCGCCCTGGTGTACGAGACGCCGTGTATTTTGACGCCGCGGGAATCGACGAGTGTGATCGTCCCGCCCTGGTTCGAGAGCGCCATCGGCGGCTGAACCACCACGGCGAGCGTGCCGCCCGCCGCAATCTTGCCGGACAGCTTCGTTCTGGCGTTCTGCTTGTCGACCAGTTGCCAGTTGGCGAGGTCGATATCGCGGTCGGACGTGTTGAGCAGCGTGACCACCTCGCGCTCAGGCGTTTTCACCGCGTTGACCAGGGCCGCCATGATGCGCACGAGACCATCCGGCTTTTGCTCGGTCGGCACGTGGTTGGGCGGAATGCTCTGGCTCGGCGGCTTGGCCGAAGGCGTCGCTGCGCCCGCGCCGCCGAGATCGAGCGCGTTGCCGGTCGTGTCATCCGTGTGCCAGGCCTGGGTCTGGAATTTGAGGAAAATCGCGGCCCACTGCCGCTGGTCAGGATAGTGGAATATGAGCCCGCCATCCTGATGGACGCCGTTGTCGCGGGCGAACCTTCCGGGCGGATTTCCTTGATTCATATGGACGTCGTGGATGCCGCGACCGGGGCGGAAGCCGAAATAGTTGTCCGCGGCCTTTTCCGGTCCCCATGCGGCCCCGAACGCATAAATCAACGCGTTTTCGTTCGAGAGCGCCCGCTGGACCAGTTGATCGAGCTTCTCGTTGAGATCGTTGTCGGGCCCCGGCGCGGACACCGGCAGCGGAATCATCTCCTGCGGCTCCAGCAGATTTCCGCGGATGTAGTCGAGCGTTGGTTTGTTTGCTTCGGCGTGCAGCCCGATCGACAGTTCTTCGAGCTGGTCCGTAATCGGATGCCGAAAAGGCGCTCGCACCAGAAACTCCACTTCGCTCCCATCGCTCGATTCGACATTCACGGCGATGCGAAAGTCCGCGTCCGCCGCCACGACGTGAATTTGATAGTGCGGAGACTGTCCCGACCCGAAACGCATCGCAATCGGACGTGCCTTGAGGACCGAGTAGGTTTTCAATGCCATGACCGTCACTCCCGAAACCGCGGCGACCGCACTATCACAACCTTAGTGTGTTTTTTATGGCACCTTCAACACGCTGCCGCGTTGCCGGGATACCGGCCTGCAGCGCGTTGCCGCCGGCGGCACGCCTATGAGGGGCGGCGCTGTTCCGTCTTAGCCGCCGCCGATCGCGTTGACGAAAAAATCGCGCAGCGAGAACGCCTTCTTGGCCGCCGGGGGCACAGCCTTCACGTCGTCATCGCTCCACCGCAGCGTGCCCTCGAGCGACGACAGATCGACGCCGTGTTTGCCAAGGTCGCCATCCTTGAGTGCCGCGCACGCATAGGCAGCCCCGCGCGCGCCGAGTCCGCCGCCCTTGATCCGCGCCGCGACGCTGGCATGGACCTTCTCGAACGAGGTGTTGGGATCGGCCGCCAGTGGCGTCCGCCGCTCCTCCCCAAGCCCGACCCAGAACTTTTCGAACGACTCGTGCAGCGCGCCGAGCGCCCATTTGCTCGACAGATCGCGTCGCGTCTTCAGGTAATCGAAGTCGATCGCCAGATAGGGCGCGACCTCGCTCGCCATCCAGGCGAGCGGTATGTCGGACGCGCCGTGCTCCGGATAGCCGCCGCCGACATCCGAATGCACGCCGGCGAACCAGACCTGCTTGAGCTCCTGGTTCTGGACCCCCGGCTTCTGGGTCCACAGCGTCGGCACGAAGTTCTTGCGCCGCTCATCGAGCGCGAGCGCGTGAAACGCATGCGCAACATGTGCACCGAGGTCGGTATCGAAGAAACCATAGTAGCGCCGGAAGAACGGATCGAACCGCGCGAACTCCGCCGGGATGCCGACCGAGCCGACCGTATCCCATACGCCGATGCACTGGACGGGGACATTCTGGCGCCGGTTCTTGAAGCCGGCGAGCGCGGCGGCATCGCGCTCCTTGAACGCCTTCCACAACTCGAGAAAGCGGTCGAGATCCTGCTTGCCGATGAGCCCGGCCCATTCGATCAGGCCGGCGACGCTGCGCGCCGTATAGGCCCCGCGCGAGAACCCGAACAGGAAGATCTCGTCGTGATCGACATGGTTGTTGCAGAGAAACGCATAGGCATCGCGCAGGTTACGTGCGAGCCCCAAACCCAACGCGCCGCCCGCGACCTTGCTGGTGAGATCGCCTTCGGTGCCGACGCCGGATTGATAGAACACGATCTGGGCAATGTCCTTGCCGCCGCGCGTGTCGCTCGGCTGGATCGCCCAGGCAAGCCGCGACACGTTGGTATAGCCGGTGCCGGAATCATTGTCGTTCCAGGTGCCATCGCAGCACACGACAAGCCGCTTCATCGCCATGGTCGCCTCCCATCCGCCGCGCTATCTAAGGTAGCACAACGCATAGGAATCGCCATCATGACGGCGGATTGATGGCTGGGTCACTGTTCGGAAGTTCGCAATGCTTTGCAGCATGCCGGACGCGCACTTCGGGAATCGCACGACACCGACAGCTTGGCGCGTTGCGCCCGCCGCGCACCCGTGCGAGGTTCGCCCTCCCCGGAGTTCCCGAATGTCATCACGCTTCGATCTCGGGCCGAAGCCACGGCTGGGCTATACGGCGAGCACCATTTCCCGTGTCGCCGAACGACGCGACGATCAGCCGTTCCTCGCCGCCTGCGCGGCCGACGGGCGCGCAAATACGTTTGCGATCGGTGGCGAGCTCGTGGTCATGCGCAAGACCGCGAACGGGCCCGACCCGCTGTTCAGGCCGACCGAAGCGCACGCGCTCGCGCCGAGCGCCGAAACCGTGTTTCTCGGCCTCGACGGCGATGCGGGACGCTTTGGCATCGCGCTCGACCCGGAGGCGACCAAAGCACTGAAAGGGCGCGGCGATCTCCTGGTCACGGATCTGCGCTCGATCGCCGTGCAGGGCCTGGTGGCGCCGGATCTCCTTGCTCCGCTCGCCGAGGCCAAGGCCCTGCTCGCCTGGCACGCGCGCCATCGCTTTTGCGCAAATTGCGGTGCAAAGACCAACATCGTGCAGGCGGGCTGGAAACGCGAATGCCCGAGCTGCAAGACGGAGCATTTCCCGCGCACCGATCCGGTCGTGATCATGCTGGCGATCGATGGCGATCGCTGCCTGCTTGGCCGCGCCGGCCGCTTCGTCGCCAATATGTGGTCGTGCCTTGCGGGCTTTATCGAGCCCGGCGAAAGCATCGAGGAGGCGGCGCGGCGCGAGACGCTGGAAGAGGCCGGCATCGTCTGCGGTGAAGTGAAATATTTCCGCTCGCAGCCATGGCCATTCCCGATGTCGCTGATGATCGGCTGCCATGCGCGCGCCACGACCTCGAATATTACCGTTGATCGTGCGGAACTGGAGGACGCGCGCTGGTTTACCCGGGAGGAGACCGCGCTGATGTTCATGGGCCAGCATCCGGAGAAGATCACCATTCCGCCGCCGATCGCGATCGCGCATCACATCATCCGCGCCTGGGTCGAGGAGGGCGACGGTGTCTTCGCCTGACACGCGCAAGCATATTCTCTGCGCCGGCATCGCGGTGCTCGACCTCGTGTTCCGGGTCGAGAGCTTCCCGCGGCCGGACCGCAAGACGCAGGCGAGCGAATTTGGCACCATCAATGGCGGCAACGCCGCCAATGCGGCGGTCGCGATCGCACACCTTGGTGCACGGGCGAGCTTTGCGGGTCCGCTCGGCGGGCCGGCGGGCGTCGATACGGTCGGCGATACGTTCCTGTCGCTCGCCGCCAAGGAGGGGATTGATTGCTCGGCCTGCCCGCGCATCGCGGGCGTCCCCTCGCCGATCTCGGCGATCTCGATCGACGCGCGCGGCGAGCGCGCGATCGTCAATTACCGCGACGAAGGCCTGACGTCGGCGCGCGCCGACGATCCCGTCGGGCTGGTCGCCAATGTGGATGCGGTGATTGCCGACAATCGCTTTCCGGAGTTCGTGCAAGAGGTCTGTGCGGCGGCGCTCGCGCGCAACATTCCGGTCGTGCTCGACGCCGATGAGCCGCGCCGCGACTCGAACGCGCTGCTCACGCTGGTGTCGCACGTCATCTTCTCGGCCGAAGGACTGCGCGCAACTGCGGGCACCGACCATCTCGGCCGCGCGCTGATCGAGATGCGCAAACAGACGAATGCATTCCTGGCGGTGACCGACGGCGCGAACGACGTGCTCTGGCTCGATGAAGGAGAATTGCGCCAGGTGCCGGCCTATCAGGTCGACGTCGTCGATACACTCGGCGCGGGCGACACATTTCACGGCGCGTTCACGTTGATGATGGCCGAGGGCATCAGTGAGCGGCCGGCGATGCGCTTCGCTGCCGCAACGGCAGCGCTCAAATGCACCCGCTATGGCGGCATTCTGGCGGCGCCGACGCGCGGCGAAGTCGAAGCGTTCCTCGCTGCGCACGACTAGCGCAAATCATCACCGCATGATCGTCGGGATCATGCGCTAACGAATTGCACACCTCGCGACGCTGTAGCGCTTGACGGGCAAGCGCGCGCGAAGTTTATGAAAATCATACAATCGAACGATGTTCCGGTCTTCGGAACGAGGAGGTTTGACATGCGCCGCCGCGCGTTCATCGCCACACTTGCTTTTGCGCTGTCGCCGTTGCTGGCAATGCCGGCGCACGCGCAGAGCGACTGGCCGGGCGGCAAGATCATCCGCATCGTCGTGCCCTTCCCGCCCGGCGGCACTTACGACATCGTAGCGCGTCTCTTGGTGCAGCCGCTCGGCACTGCGCTCGGCACCTCGATCATCGTCGAGAACAAGCCCGGCGCCGGCACCAATATCGGCACCGAGATGGTGACGCGTGCGACGCCGGACGGGTTCACCTTGCTGATGGGCGGCATTCCGAACGCGATCAACGAGACGCTCTATCCGAAGCTGAATTTCAATCTGAAAAAAGACCTCACCGGCGTCACGCTGGTCGCGAGCCTGCCGAACGTGCTCGTGGTCAATCCGGACGTGCCGGCCAAGACGCTCGCCGAGTTCGTCGAGCTCAATCGCGCCAATCCCGGCAAGATCACCTTCGCGTCCGGCGGTATCGGCACCTCGCCGCATCTCTGCGCCGTCATGTTCGGGCTCGAGATCGGCGCGGAGAACACGCACGTGCCCTATCGCGGCTCGGCGCCGGCGAGTCAGGACCTCATCGCGGGTCAGGTGCAGGCGCAATTCGACTCGGTCGGGTCCGCGATCGGCCAGATCAAGGCCGGCAAGCTGCGCGCGCTCGCCGTGACGAGCGACCACCGCGCCGCGTTGTTGCCGGACGTGCCGACGATGGCGGAAGGCGGCGTGCAGAACTTTGTGGTGACGTCGTGGATGGGCCTGATGGCGCCGGCCGGAACGCCGCGCCCGATCATCGAGCGCATCGCCGCCGAGGTGGACAAGGTCCTGGCGCAGCCGGAGCTCAAGAAGATTCTCGCCGACCGCGGCTACGACACGATGGGCGGCGGGCCGGCGGCATTCGACAAATACATGGACAAGGAAATTGCCCTCTGGGCCAAGATCGTGAAGGCCTCGGGCGCGACGGTGAATTAGCAAATCGTAGGGCGGATTAGCGAAGCGTAATCCGCCAGACCGCGTCCGAAACGGCGGATTACGGCGCTAAGCGCCTAACTCCTACTGGGTCAGAAGTCGCGGCGGTCGTATGTGCGCCGTCACCCCGCTTGCGGGGGAGGGCTGCTCGGAGGTTCAGCGAGGAAGGATGGGAGGGGGCCCTTCCGCGAGCCTATCGAGGGCCCCCACCCCGACCGAGTCCGTTGAGCTGCCTGCGATGCCCTCCCCCGCAAGCGGGAGAGGGCGCAATAACCGATGCCGCGCTTACAGCACTGAGTTGTGACGCAGTAGGACTAATCCGCCCTACGCACGGACGGACATGGCGCGCCGCAGGGCGCGCAGGCGCCGGCGAAGTCCTCCGGCGAGACCGCGCGTGCGGAAGACGGGCTTGCGAGGTGGTCGGCGACCACGGCGGCAAGCCCCGCGATCAGCACCAATGCGTAGACGATCCGCATATGGGGCCTCACTCGCGCGACAGGCCGAATAGCGGGCGCAGCCTGATGCCGATCGCGCAGCCGGCGAGCGCCGCCGCAAACCAGATCCAGCCGTGCAGCGAGCCCGACGCGACGCCGCCGACGAATGCGCCGATATTGCAGCCGAAGCCGATGCGCGCGCCCCAACCCATGAGAAGTCCGCCGATCGCCGCCGCAAGCAGCGACGGCAGCGGCGGCCAGGCGCTGCGGGCGAACGGCCTGGTGGCCGCGGCGGCCGCCATGGCGCCGAGGATCATGCCGAGGTCAGTAAGGCTCGAGGTGTCGGAGAGGATCGACTCGGCGAGCGCCCGCTTCGGTCCGGGCCACTGCCAGAACGCCGCATGGGAGAAGTCAAAGCCGCCAAGCGCCGCGAGCTTCGCGCCCCACACCGTAAAGCCAAACGTCACGCTCCAAGGATGATGTCCGGCGAGAAACACCGCGATCGACAACAGCCCGATCGCAATTGCGCCCACGACGATCAGCGGGCGCGGTTTGAAATTCGCCCCGCGTGCGCTTGCGACTGCGGCGATCACAGCCGCGGCCGCCGCGAGGCTCGCGAGCGTCACCGCCAGCCCGCCCCACGGGCCGAAATAGCTCGAGGCGAGCACCGGATCGATGCCGCCAAGCGAGAGGAACGCCGGCAGATGCAGGCTGCCGATCACGCTGCCGGCGATGAACAGTGCGAGCGTGATCAGCATGCGGCCCGAGCCGCCGCCGGCAGTGTAGAGCGTGCCGGAGCCGCAGCCGTTCGCGAGCTGCATGCCGATGCCGAACACGAACGCGCCAATGATCAGCGAGGGCCCGATCGGCGCGATCGCGCCGCCGAAGCCCGGCACCAGCGCGGCGACCGGCACGATGACGAGCGCCGCGATGGCGATCAGCAACAGCGCGCCAATCAGCCCGCCGGCCTCGCCGCTCACCAGAAAGCGCCGCCACGCCGCCGTGAACGAGAACTCGGATTTGAGAAACGCGACCCCGAGCGCAAAGCCGCCGATGATCAGTGCGGCGGAGGCCGGCTGTCCGTCGAGCCAGGTGAGCGTGACCAAAACCGCGGTGCCGAGCACCGCCGCAATCAGAAACAGCCAGTCGCGCTGCGGCAGCTCCGCGGCAGGCGTTAATGTCGTCGCAGTCATGCACTCAATCTGATGATACTGGGCTTGATCTGAAGATACTAGGACCCGAAGCCGAGCTTCTTCTTCAGGTCATCCCACTTGGTGCGCGCGGAGGCAAGCGGGCGGCTTGCATCCGAGGTCCAGTCGACCATCGAGCCGTAGTAGAGCTTCACGTCCTTGCGGCCGAGAATTTCCGACAGCACGAACCAGTCGGTCGAGGCCCAATGGCCGGTGTTGCAGTAGGTCACCGCTGGGCCGACCGGCACCGCGCTGGCGGCAAGCGCAGCGAGCTCCACCCGCGGCCTCAGCCGATTGGTCTTCGCATCATAGAAGGTCGCGCTGTCGAGGTTCACGGCGCCGGGAATGTGCCCATAGGCCTGCGCCGCCGGCGCCTTCTCCTTGCCGGCAAAGAACGTCGCGGGCCGCGCATCGACCAGTGTCGCGCCGCCACTCCGCTCGATCGCCTCGACCTCGCGCGCATCGACGAACAGCGACTTGTCGAGCTTGGCGGTGAAGATCTTCGGTGAGGGCTTCGCGGCGCCGGTCTCGATTGCGTTGTGCTCCGCGGCCCAGGCCGCGTAACCGCCGTCGAGGATCGACACATTGACAACGCCCGCGACCTTCAAGGTCCAGTAGGTGCGCGCGGCCGAGCCGAAGTCGGTGAAGTGCACGCCGGCCGGGACGACGACCACATGCGTGTCCTCGTCGATGCCGGTCTCGCCGATCAGCTTCTCGAGCTCGGCCAGCGTCGGCAGCATGAACGGCACGCCGTTGCGCGTCACCCGCCAGCCGGCCTTGTCGTAGTCGCTGTGCGCCGCGCCCGGAATGTGCCCCCTGGCAAACGCCTCCGCCCCGCCGCCATCGATCGCCGAGCGCACATCGAGCACCAGCAGGTCCGGGTCCTTCAGGTGCTGCTTAAGCCAGCCCGTCGACACCAGCGGCGGCGCCGTCTCGGTGTGTCCCGGTACCGCCAGCGCGAACGAAATGACCGCGGCGGCGGCGAGCGGGCGGAGGAGACGGACAACGGAACCGAACACGAACATCGCAGCGGCCTCGGGTGAAATTCAGGCTTGAAATAGAATATTCTTCTCTGTATGAACAGGTACGGATCACAAATAAGAAATATTTTTCCCAAATGCTGGACACGCAGAGCGGATCGTCTAAGAAGTCGAGGCTCGGTAGCATGGATGCCATTGACCGGAAAATTCTCAGCGTCCTGCAAGAGGACGCATCGCTCTCGGTTGCCGAAGTTGGCAACCGAGTCGGGCTGTCGTCGACGCCGTGCTGGAAGCGCATCCAGAAGCTCGAAGCCGAAGGCGTGATCCAGAAGCGCGTCGCCGTGGTCGATCCGGAGAAGATCGGGCTCGGCGTCTCGGTGTTTGTCGCGATCGAGACCGGCGACCATTCGGAGGAGTGGCTCAGCCGCTTTGCCGAGGCGGTGCGCGCGATGCCGGAGGTGATGGAGTTTTACCGCATGGCGGGCGACGTCGATTACATGCTGCGCGTCGCGGTTTCGAGCATCCAGGACTACGACGCGTTCTACAAGAGACTGATCGCCGCGATCCCGCTCAAGAATGTGACCTCGCGCTTCGCAATGGAGCGGATCAAGCAGACGACCGCGCTGCCGATTCCGAGCGCCTAGGGCGCCTTTAAAGGTTTCTCAAGCTCGCCGGACGTTAATCCCGAGGGCGGTCGTGGCCGACGGGGATCGACAATGACGTGGCAAACCCTGCACCGCGGCGGCCAAGCGCTGACGCCGAGGTCGGAAGTCGTGCGTCTCGCCTGCTTCGGCCTGCTGATCGCCAACCTCGCCTACCTCGCCAGCGTATGGCAAGGCTGGATCACCGACGACAGCGGTCGGCCTGTTCCCACCGACTTCTTCAACGTCTACACCACCGGACGGCTTGTGCTCGATGGCCATCCGGCGGCCGCCTATGATTGGGACCTGCTTTACGCGGCCGAAACGGCTTTGCTCGGCCGCGAGCCGGGCGCCTATCTCGGCTGGCACTATCCCCCGACCTTCCTCGCGGTCGCGGCGCTGCTGGCGACCATGCCCTATGCGGCCGCCTTCGTGGCCTGGCTCGCCGTAACGCTCCCCATCTACGTCGTGACGATCCGCGCGATTGTCGGCGACAAGCTCGGCTGGCTGATCGCAGGCGCGTTTCCCTGCCTGATGCCGAACGTCATTCCGGGGCAGAACGGATTGCTGACCGCATCGCTGATCGGTGGCACATTGGTGCTGCTGCAGCGCCATCCGCTTCTCGCCGGCGTCTGTCTCGGCCTGCTGACCTACAAACCGCAATTCGGCATTCTGTTTCCGCTGGTGCTCGTCGCGGGAGGATACTGGCGAACGATCGGCGCGGCGGCAGCGACCGCGATCGTGCTCGCGCTTGCATCCCTCGTTCTGTTCGGCGTGACGCCGTGGAGCGAGTTCTTCCACTGGCTGCCGCGGACCTCGCAAGCCCTCTTCTCGGAGAGCTCGCACACGAACTGGTACAAGTTCCAGAGCCTGCTCGCGCTGGTGCGGATGCTGGGCGGCAGCGCGGCACTCGCCTGGACGCTGCAGCTCGTGCTCGCCGCGGTGACGGCGATCGTCTTGTGCGTGATGTGGCGCAACAAGCGCGTCGCCTACGATCTCAAGGCCGCCGCGACCGCGACCGGCGTCCTGCTCGCGACGCCTTACGTCTACATCTACGACCTCGCCGGGCTGGCGGTGGCTGTGGCCTTTCTGATGCGCCGCGCCCTTGTCACGGATTTTGCCCGCGGCGAGGCCTTTGGCCTCGCGTTCATGACAGGACTGCTTCTGATCGTGCCGTTTCTCGGCGTGCCGGTCGGAATGATGGCCGCAGCGATCAGCGTGGCGTTGATCGGCCGGCGCATCTCGCAAGAGGACCGTGGCGCGCTCGCCAGGGCGTGATCCCGAACGAGCCTGCCTCGCACTTGAGGCGGACGGGCACCGTCCTAAAGCGACATGACGCGGATCGCCGCGGGGCCGAGAATGACGATGAACAGCACCGGCAGAAAGAACAGGATCATCGGCACGGTCAGCTTGGGCGGCAGCGCCGCCGCCTTCTTCTCGGCTTCCGACATCCGCATGTCGCGATTTTCCTGCGCCATCACGCGCAGCGTCTGACCGAGCGGCGTGCCGTAGCGCTCGGACTGCGCCAGCGCCATACAGACCGCCTTCACGCCTTCGAGGTCGGTGCGCTTGGCGAGATTCTCATAGGCGACCTTGCGGTCCTGCAGATAGGACAGCTCGGCCGTGGTCAGCGTCAGCTCTTCGGCGAGCGGGATCGATTGCGAGCCGACCTCCTGGCTCACTTTGCGAAACGCCGATTCGATCGACATGCCGGACTCGACGCAGATCAGCAACAGGTCGAGCGCGTCCGGAAATGCGCGCTTGACCGAAAGCTGGCGCTTCTGAATCTTGTTCTTGAGAAAGAACCACGGCAGCTGCATGCCGATGAACGCCGCAAACAGGCACATGCCGAATCTGACGATCCACGGCTGCTCGATCTTCAGGACGAAGAAGACGTAGATGATCGAGACGATGAAGGCGACGATCGGCGAGACCATGCGAAAGAAAAGATACGCAACATATGGCGCGTTGCCGCGGTAGCCGGCCTGGATCAGCTTCCCGCGCGCTTCCTCCTGGCCGACCCATCTGGCGAGGTTGAACTGGTCGACGAGGCGCTGCATGTACTGCTTCGGGGCTTGGCGCAGCTGCACCTTGTCGCCGCCGCGCGACAGCCGCTCTCGCTCGCGCTGGCGCAGCTTCTCACGCTCGATCGCGACCGACTTGAGCCGGCGGTCGAGCTGATCGTTCGACAGCAGCGGCATGGCGAGCGTAAGCACGGTCGCCATCGCGGCGATCGCGGCGAGCACGCTTGCGACCATCTTCGGGTCGTGCAGCTTTTCGATCAGGAACTCGACCACGATACCTTTTCCTCGTCCGCCGTCCGGTCCGAATGTCCGCTTCGCTTTCGGAGTTGTCCGATTAGAAGTCGAAGTTGATCATCTTCTTCATCACGAAGACGCCCATCGACATCCACACCGCGCAGCAGGCCATCAGGAAACGACCGGTCGGATGGGTCCACAACAGCTCGATGTAGGTCGGGCTCGTGATGTAGACGAGCAACATGACGCACAACGGCAGGGCCGCAATGATCATGGCGGAGGCTTTCGCCTCCATCGACATCGCCTGGATCTTCGCCTTCATCTTCTTGCGGTCGCGCAGCACCCGCGAGAGGTTGCCCAGCGCCTCGGACAGGTTGCCGCCCGAACGCTGCTGGATCCCGACCACGATTCCAAAGAAGTTCGCCTCTGGCAGCGGCATGCGCTCGTAGAGCTTGCCGCAGGCCTCCCCGAGCGGGATGCCGATCGTCTGCGATTCAACGACGGTCCGAAATTCCGAGCGCACCGGCTCCTGCGCCTCGGACGCGATGATGCGCAGACAATCGCCGAGCGGCAATCCGGCCTTGACGCCGCGCACGATCACATCGACGGCGTCGGGGAAATGGAACAGAAACTGATCCTCGCGGCGCTTCTTCAGAAATAGCAGCAGCCAGCGCGGCACGCCGAATCCGCCGGCGAAGCCTAAGCCCGCCGCGACCAGCAGATTGCCGCTCACGACGAAGCCGCCGACGAACAGCGCCGCGCCGATGATGACGCTGACGATGAGGAATTGCCGCTTGGTCCAATTCAAACCGGCCTGCGAAATGCGCAGCGTCAGCGGCACGTTCTTCAGCTTCTTCTGGCGGACCTCGAGCTCCTTCAGGGTTTCCTCGACCTGCTCGCGCCGCACGCGCGGCCCGCGTGCAGCGGCGGCGGCGGCCGCGGCGCGCGCCCCGGGCGGCTCGGCGCGCGCGATGTTTTGCTGACGGAGCTCGGCCTTACGCTCGCCCGAGAGGATCGGATAGACGAACACCCAAATGACGCCGCCCGCCGCGAGGGCGGCGAGAAACGCGATGGCCAAAACCTGCATCTGCATGGCCCACGTCCTATTTGAGCGGCTCGCCGACCACTTCGGCCGCATCGAGGGCCGCGGCGAGCCGTCTCTCATCGCCGTAATAGCGCGCGCGTTCCCAGAACCGCGGCTGCCCGATGCCGGTGGAGCGATGCCGGCCGATGATCTTGCCTTGCGCGTCTTCGCCCATCATCTCGTAGAGGAAGACGTCCTGCGTGATGATCACGTCGCCTTCCATGCCCATCACCTCGGTGACGTGGGTCACGCGGCGCGAACCGTCACGCAGGCGCGCAGCCTGCACGACGACGTCAACCGAGGCGCAGATCATCTCGCGAATGGTCTTGGAAGGCAGTGTGTAGCCGCCCATGGTGATCATCGATTCGAGACGCGAGAGCGCCTCGCGCGGCGTGTTGGCGTGCAGCGTGCCCATCGATCCGTCATGGCCGGTGTTCATCGCCTGCAAGAGATCGAACGCCTCGGGTCCGCGCACTTCGCCGACGATGATGCGTTCCGGGCGCATACGCAGGCAGTTCTTGACCAGGTCGCGCATGGTCACCTGGCCCTCGCCTTCGAGATTCGGCGGGCGGGTCTCGAGCCGCACCACATGCGGCTGCTGCAGTTGCAACTCGGCCGCGTCCTCGCAGGTGATGATGCGCTCGTCATCCTCGATATAGCGCGTGAGGCAGTTGAGCAGCGTGGTCTTGCCCGAGCCGGTACCGCCGGAGATCAGCACGTTGCAGCGGCAATGGCCGATGATCTTGAGGATCTCCGCGCCTTCCGGCGAGATCGAGCCGAACTTCACGAGCTGGTCGAGCGTCAGCTTCTCTTTCTTGAACTTGCGGATGGTGAGCGAGGGGCCATCGATCGCGAGCGGCGGGACGATCGCGTTGACGCGCGAGCCGTCCGGCAAGCGCGCGTCGCAGATCGGCGAAGCCTCGTCGACGCGGCGGCCGATCTGATTGACGATGCGCTGCGCGATATTCAACAGCTGCTGATTGTCGCGGAAGCGGATATTGGTCTGCTGAATCTTGCCGTTGACTTCGATGTAGACGGTGTTCGCGCCGTTCACCATGATGTCGGCAATGTCGTCGCGCGCGAGCAGCGGCTCGAGCGGGCCGTAGCCGAGCACGTCGTTGCAGATGTCGTCGAGCAGCTCTTCCTGCTCGGAGATCGACATCACGATGCTCTTGATCGCGATGATCTCGTTGACGATGTCGCGAATTTCCTCGCGCGCCGACTCCGCGTCGAGGCGCGCGAGCTGCGACAGGTCGATCGCCTCGATCAAGGCCGAGAAGATCGCGCCCTTCACCTCGTAATAGCTTTCCGAGCGGCGCGTATCGCGCGCGGTCGGCACGACCGGCTTCGGCCCGTGGCCGGGCGCGAGCGGCGGCGATGTGATCGGCGCGCCGAGGCCGGCCGAAGGCAACGGCGCCAATCCGATGTCGCTGTCACCGCTCGGGGCAGCCGGCGCGCGCGCCGGCTCGGGCGGCGGCGCGACAGGCGCCGGCGCCGGAGCCGAGGGGCGATGATCTAGCCCTGAGGTGGACCGCTTTCCGAACACGCTACTCTCCGGCTCTTCAAGCCTGCTTGCGCCTGAGTTTTTCGATCAGGGGCGTCAAAATGCTGGTGCGCGCGCGCTTGGTCTCGGCGCGGCCGGTCAGCGACTGCGCGAGCACGCGAAAGGTGTCGGCGGCGCGGTGGTTCGCCGAGACTTCGGCGATCATCTGGCCGTTATTGGCCGCGGTGCCGAACACCTGCGGCTCGAACGGGATCGATGCGACCGGGTCGAACTCCAGCGCCTTGGCGAAGTCGGCGGACTTGATCTCGGGCCGCTTCGGCACGCCGACCATATTGAGACAGTATTGCGGCCGGCTGTCGTTCGGGCGCGAGCCGCGCAACAGGTCGATCAGGTTCTTGGTATTGCGCAGATTGGCAAGATCGGGCGCCGCCACGATCAGAATATCGTCCGCGCTGATCAGCGTGCGGCGAGCCCAGCCGGTCCACACATGGGGCACGTCGAGCACGATGCACGGCACGGTCGAGCGCAGCACGTCGAAGACGGCATCGAACGCCTCGGTGCCGAAGTCATATACCTTGTCGAGCGTCGCCGGCGCCGCGAGCAAGCTCAGGTGATCGGTGCATTTCGACAACAGGCGGTCGACGAACGCGGTATCGATGCGGTCCGGCGACAACACGGCGTCGGCGATGCCTTGCGGCGGATCCTGATTGAAGTCGAGGCCGGCAGTGCCGAACGGGAGATCGAGATCGGCCACCACCGCGTCGAGATGGACGTCGCGCGCAATCGAGAAGGCGATGTTGTGCGCGACCGTCGAGGCGCCGACGCCGCCCTTGGCGCCGACGACCGCCAGCGTGCGTCCGACCGGCTTTGCATCGGCCGCGTAGAACAGGCCGGAGACCGCGCGGATGATGTCGATCGTGCCGACCGGCGCGATCAGGTAGTCGCTGACGCCGCGCCGCACCATCTCGCGATAAAGGATGATGTCGTTGAGGTGACCGATCACGACGACGCGCGTGCCTGCATCGCAGACCTCGGCGAGCGTATCGAGACCCTGCAGCAGCTGCTCGGCGCGGCCTTCGGCCTCGATGATGATGACGTTCGGTGTCGCCGAGGCGCGATAGGCCTCGATCGCGGCCGGCATGCCGCCCATCTGAATCTTCAGATGCGCCTTGGTCATGCGGCGGTCCTCGCCGGCCGACTGCATGGCGCCGGCCGTGTCGGCGGCGGTGCAAAAGGCCTGGATCGAAATGCGCGGCACCGGAGCGATGTGCTCCTCCGACACAGACGCTTCGACGGATGCGGCGCTTGGATCGCCGCCTTTGAGTGCGAACTTGATCATTGGCCCAGGTCGCTGATCTTGCCTTTGGTGGCGTCGGGGTATTGCGTGGCAGTCGCTTCGCCCTTGCGGTACTTGTCGAGCACGGTCGCCCGGCGCGAGGTGAGCACCGGGGTTTCGGCGCGCGGCTGGACGAGATCCTGCGGATCGGCAACCTGCGCGGCGAGATTGCGCTGATAGGCGCAGCCGTGGTTCCAATGCGGGCGGTTGTGCATATAGGCGTTGTTGATCATGGTCGGCCCGATGTCCTCGGGCCAGAGACCGCAGGGGCCGGTCTCGGCGGCCATCTTCGGATAGTTGACGCGGATGGTCCCCATCCGGACCGGATCCTGGGTCCGATACGGCCTGATCTCGATCGAATGGCCGGGCACGCCGCCAGCCACCAGGATGCTGCGGATCTCGCGCGACACGCTCGCGGCAGAGCGCTCGTTCGCGCCGCCGAGCGGCATTTCCACGACGAAGCCACCGGTTGCCTCGCGTCGCCAGGATGCGGCCAGCGCGCCGACGTCGGCACGCTGCGCCGGCGTCAGGCTGCCGCGGCGATCGCCGATGAACACCGTCATGGTCTGGTCCGACTGGCGCACCGCGATCGGATGACGCATGCGATAGTCGTGCGGAATGGTGTTGGTCACTTCGCGCTCGGGCGCCGTCGTCTTGCAGCCGACGAGCATCGCAGCGATGCTCGCGAACGCCAGGGCGCGGGCGACGATGGGGAGGCTTTGCATGAGAGTTGTCCTTCGCCGCATGCGTCAGTCGATGATGAAGCCGTATTGGCCGCGATAGTTCGCCGGACTCGAGAGGCCCTTCGGGCTCGGCGAGCCGTAGATCCGGTTGATGCGGTTCATCAGGATCGCCGCCGGGTCGGATGGATCCGCAAAGCCGTCATCCGGGCGCGACAGGTCCTTCTGCGCGACCGCGCGCGCGATGTAGGGCGTTACGATGACCATGAGCTCGGTTTGCCGATTGACGTAGTCGCGGCTCTTGAACAGCGTGCCGAGCACCGGAAGCTCCATCAGTCCGGGAAGACCGCTGAGCTGATGCTTGGTCTGCTCCTGGATCATGCCGGCCATCGCGAGCGCACCGCCGGACGGAATTTCCACCGTCGTCTCGGCGCGGCGCGTCTTGATCGCCGGTATGGTCTGCGTGCCGTTGCCGGAAACCAACACGACCGAGTTCTCGTTCGAAAGCTCCGATACCTCGGTCATCACCCGCAAGCTGATGCGCCCTTCCGACATGACGACCGGCGTGAAATTCAGGCCGACGCCGAACTTCTTGTAGCTGACCGAGAGCTGGCAGACGCGCGTCTGCGGATCGCAGGTGTAGCCGGCCGGGACCGGAAACTCGCCGCCGGCCAGGAAGTTCGCGCTTTCGCCGGAGATCGCCGTGAGGTTCGGCTCGGCGAGCGTGCGGATCACGCCGGCACGCTCCATCGCGCGCAACGTTGCGGTCACGCCCTTGAAGCCGAATGTCGCGGCATTGCCGTCGACCAGCGGCTGGCCGAGCGCCGTGAACGGATTGGCGTTGTTGAAGTTGAGCACGGTGCTGCCGTAGGACAAGCTGGCATTGAGATCGATGCCGAGCTGCTTGATGATGTCGCGCTGCACCTCGGCGACGGTCACCTTCAGCATCACCTGATCGCGACCGCGGATGGTGAGATTGTTGGCGACCTTGTCGCTCGACCCGACGAGGCGTGACACAACATCATAGGCCCGCTGCGAATCCGCGGCGTTCGCGACCGTGCCGGACAGCATCACGCCGTCGCCGATACCGTCGACGCGCACATCCGCATTCGGCAGCAGCTTTTGCAGCATCGCGCGCACGCCGTTGAGGTCGCGCGTGACCGCCACGTCGAAGCCGGCGATCTGTTTGCCCTCGGCGTCGAAGAAGTAGATGTTGGTCTGTCCGACCGCGACGCCGATCAGATAGGCGCGGCGCGTCGAGCGCACGACGGCGTTGGCGAATTTCGGCTCGGCGACCAGCACGTCCTTGATGTCGCGCGGCAGATCGATCACGACCGACTTGCCGATGCCGAGCTGCACGAAGCGCGATCCCGAATCCGAACCGACGACGCGGATCGGCTCGCTCGCGGCCTGCATGCCGGCGGGCGCATCGCCGGCCCGGGCGAAGCCCGCGCTGAGGCACGCCGTCAGCGCCGTACACGTCAGCGCCAGCCGCGCGAATTTCCACGTCGACATATTACTTGTCCCCCAAACGAAACTCACTTCGGCGTAGTTACAGTGCTGATGCCGAAGCGCACCATGTTGATCCCTGCCTTCTTGCCGGCCAAGCGCTCGTCCTCGGTCACGATCGTCGAGTCGCCGGCATCGGCGAGGCTGCGCAGCGCAAGCGAGAGCGTGCCGAGCTGGCGCGACAGCGCGAGCGTCTCGGCCTGGCGCGGGCTCAGCTCGAGCGTCGCGGTCTTGCCGATCACGACCTTCTGCCCGTCCTTTTCGCCAAGCGTCTGGTCGATCGCGAGCACGCGAATGTTCGAGAGGATCGTTTCGCTGACCTGAATGTCGGCCGCGCCCGCCTTCTCAGCCTCGCGGTCGCGCCGCGACAGAATGACGTCGACGCGGTCGTTCGGCAGGATGAAGCCGCCGGCGCCGGTTTCGGGAGAGATTTCGGTCGAGATCGCGCGCATGCCCTTCTCGAGCACGGCAGCCATGTAGCCCGAGCCGTTCGCCTTGATCAGCTTGGATTCGCGCAGCGGCTCGCCCGCGACGAATGGAGCGCGCGCGATCGCGCCGGTCAGATCCTCGATGGCGTTCGGCTTGTCGGACCTGCGCACGAAGACCGGGCTGGCGGCGGCGACCGGCCAGATCTGCCACTGCATGTTCTGCGCGCTGATCGACTGGCCGAGCTGAATCTCGTCCTTCGCGACCAGCACCTCGACGGTATCGATCTTGGTCTGCGGCACGACCGGCGGCGGCGGCGGCGGGTCGTCCCCGCGGCCGGCGAGCAACGCAGCGCCGCCGCCGGCTGCAACGGCGACCACAAGAACAACGAGACGCGCGGTTTTCATACGCTTCACTTTCCACAAATGACGCGTGGCCGAACCCGACCCGACATCACTGATTTCACCAGTGAAACGTCAATCCATGGTTAATGGCGCGTATCGAATTTGAGTTAACCGATTGTTGCGCCCTGGCTTCGCGACAGAAACGCGCGTTGCCGGCATCGCGCCGGCGCGGCAGCAGAATAACGAGCCGATCCTCGCGCAGCCTACATGCCGAGCGAGGTCATCCAGGGCGTCGAGGGATAGATCAGCAGCGCCGCGAGCGCGAGCGCGATCCCATAAGGAATGCCGGCATCCGTTTGGTGCAGCCGCTGCACCCATTCCTGCCGCGCGAGGAGTTGCGGCAGCGGCATGGCGCGGAAGCGCAGAATCGCAAAGGTCAGCACACCGCCGAACAGCGATGCGAAGATCAGGTAGCTCGGCAACTGGTCGAAGCCGAACCACAGCGCCGTGGCGGCGGCCAGTTTCGCGTCACCGCCACCGATCCAGCCGAACGCGAAAAACCCAAACGCCACGACCAGCACGACCGCCGAGGCGGCGACATGCAGGCCGATCTCGGCAAACGGCATGTGCCACATCAGCGCCAGCGCGAAGAAGCTCGCCGCGAGCGCCAGCGACACACGGTTGGAGATGGTCATCGTGATCAGGTCGCTCGAGGCCGCAAAGGCCATGAGCGCCGGAAACAATAGCAACCGGATGGCATCGGCCAGCATGAGCGATCCTGCAAATCTCGCGCTTTGGCGCTGCGACCGACTCTATCGGATCGTCGTTGCCGGACCGTTAGCGCGATGTCGGAGGCGGGCCGCCCGGGAACCAGGGGTTCCCGCGCGCCCGGACATCGCGGATGAATTATTTCAGGTTATTGCTGACGTTGGTAAAGGTGCCGGTCAGCTGCGAACCGACCGAGTTCACCACCGCAATGATCGCAACCGCGATGCCTGCAGCGATCAGCCCGTACTCGATCGCCGTGGCGCCGCTTTCGTCGCGAAGGAAGGACTTGAAAACCTGCATTTCCGCTCTCCCGAAGATGTGTGCCCGCCAACGCTTATCTGCGTTGGCCGGGCCGTTTCTAACCCGCACGATTGAAGGAAAAATTGGCATGGAACCTTGGATTTACCCCAAAGATTATGTGAAAATTGCATCCAACGTTCCCGCCGCGCAGCCCAGAGCGAGATGACTTCGCTCTACACTATTGGTGGAGCCTGATCTTTTTCCGACCTGCCTACGCCCGCCGAAGCATCGGTTCATATGACAGAACCTGGCCAGGGCTTCGCGCAGGCGGAAAACCCGATATCCATCCCGGATCAAGTCCGGGACAGGC
>Ga0081539_10001974_pt1 | contig 31235 bp, 22 predicted proteins | sample TabmetS4T2R2_FD_71023 | JGI IMG/M metagenome (GOLD analysis project Ga0081539, IMG submission 71023) | Tabebuia heterophylla rhizosphere microbial communities from the University of Puerto Rico - S4T2R2 | ecosystem: Host-associated > Plants > Roots > Rhizosphere ... | reverse complement strand
GCTCGATGTCGTGTTCTACGAGGACGCGGCGAGAAGCCGAAAGAACAACGCGCCGTACAACCACAGCATCATTCGGCGCATGGCGCTCGACATCTTGCGCGCGCATCCGGATCGGCGCTCGCCATCACGCAAGATGAACCTCGCCCGCTGGAAGAAGGGCTTCCTCTACGAGCTCTTTGCTCATATGCGATAACCCTGCCCCAGACCCCCCACCTCCTTTTTTTGACTCATGGGAAGCGTGGAGAGCTCCGTTCTCGGCCCGACAACGGCGCGGCGCTTGAGAGTGCGGGAGCCACTCAGTGCCAAGAGTCAAAAAAAGGAGGTGGGGGTGTGGGGGCGGAGTTCTCTCCGCCCCCACCCCTTCTTCTCCTGATTCCAGTCTAGCGATCCGCCAGGGCGAGCTTCGCGCCCAGCGCCGCGAAGGCGCCGGCGAAGGCGCGCCGCATCCAGGCGAGCACGCGCGGCCGCCCCAGCACGCGGCTGCGCAGCGCCGCGGCGAACATCCCGTAGATCACGAACACCACGAAGGTCAGCAGCATGAACACGCCGCTCAGCCACAGCATGCGCGCGAGCGGCTGCGCCTCCTCCGCGCTGACGAATTGCGGCAGGAAGGCGAGGAAGAAGATCGAGAGCTTGGGGTTCAGGATGTTGAGCAGGATCGCCGACACGACCACCTGGCCGTCCGAGCGCGCCGGCGCATCCCCGGCCTCGACCCGCAGCGCGCCGTGCTCGCGGAGCGTGCTCCACGCCATGAACAGCAGATAGGCGACGCCGAGATACTTCATCGTCTGGAACGCGACCGCGCTGGCATGCAGCAGCGCCGCGAGGCCGAGGATCGCCGCCGCCATGTGCGGCACGATGCCGAGCGTGCAGCCGAAGGCGGCGACCACGCTGGCGCGCCGCCCGCGCGAGAGCCCCGCCGCCAGCGTGTACAGCACGCCGGTCCCCGGCGAGGCGACGACGATCAGCGAGGTGATCAGGAAATCGAGGCTCACCATGCGCGTTTCTCCCCGGGGGCGGCGAGGCCAGTGCCCCGCCCACGACGTTCGCCGCACTGGCGGCCGGTTCGGAACGCTACAGCGGTTTCGTTGGAACTGAAATCTGAAGGAGAACCGCTTTTCTGGCTTATTGGTGCTGGCTTCTCCCACACTCTCAGGCGCCACGCCGTCGTCTGGTGAGAGCGGAGCTCGCCACGCTTCCCAATAGCCAAAAAAAGGAGGTGGGGGGTCTGGGGGGCGGAGTTCATCTCCGCCCCCCAGTCTTCCTTGCCGTCAGGCCTCGGCGCGATGTCCTTGCGGCGCAGCATCGGCCCTGGCTAGGCTTCGCTTCCGCGTCATCGCCCGGAGAACCAGCCCATGCAGCGTCGCGATCTCCTGTGCGCCGCGGCGCTTGCCGCCCTGCCGCTTCCCGCCCTGGCGCAGCCGGCGAATGCGCGGGTGCTGAAATTCATCCCGCAGGCCAATCTCTCGACCATCGATCCGTTCTGGACCACCGCCTACATCGCGCGCAACCACGCCTACATGGTCTATGAGCAGCTCTACGGGCTGGACGAGGACTACCAGCCGCATCCGCTGGCGGTCGAAAGCCATGCCGTCGAGGATGACGGCAAGCGCTGGGTCTTCACCCTGCGCGCCAGCATGCGCTTCCACGATGGCGAGCCGGTGCGCGCGCAGGACGCCGTCGCCTCCATCGCGCGCTGGGCGCGGCGCGACGCCTTCGGCCAGCGCCTGCTGTCGCAGACCGCGGAAATGGCCGCGCTGGACGACCGCCGCTTCCAGATCCGGCTGAACAAGCCTTTCCCGATGATGCTGGACGCCTTCGCCAAGGTGACCACGCCCTGCCTCTTCATCATGCCGGAGCGCGTCGCGCGCACCGATCCCTTCCAGCAGATCACCGACGCCACCGGCTCCGGCCCCTACCGCTTCCTCCGCGAGGAATGGGTGCCGGGCAGCAAGGCGGTGTGGGCGCGCAACCCGAACTACGCGCCGGCGCCGAATGCCGGCCCGCCGCGCCAGACGGCGGGCACCAAGGTCGCGCATTTCGAGCGCGTCGAGTGGCACATCATCCCCGATGCCGCGACCGCCGCCGCCACCATCCAGTCCGGCGAGATCGACTGGTGGGAGCAGCCGACCGCCGACCTGTTCCCCGCGCTGGCGCGCAACCGCAACGTGGCGGTGGAGGTCGCCGACCCGATGGGGCTGATCGGCACCTTCCGCCCCAATCACACGACCGAGCCGTTCAACAACCCCGCCGTCCGCCGCGCCGTGATCACCGCGCTCAGGCAGATGGACGTGATGACCTCCGTGATCGGCGACGACGCCGCGCTGAAGCGCGACAAGGTCGGCTTCTTCGCGCCGCGCTCGCCGCTCGCGAGCGAGCTCGGCCTCGACCGCTTCAAGGAGAGCATCGAGCAGGCGCGCCGCGAATTGCAGGCGGCCGGCGCGATGGGCGCCAAGCTGGTGCTGCTCAACGCCACCGACCTCGCCTCGATCAACGCCTCCGGCCTGGTCGGCGCCGACCTGTTCCGGCGGATGGGCTTCGATGTCGACTATGTCGCGACCGACTGGGGCACCGTGGTGCAGCGCCGCGCCAGCCGCGAGCCCTTGGACAAGGGCGGCTGGTCCGGCTTCTTCACCTTCTGGTCGGGCATCGACCACTGGACGCCCGCCGGCCACAACGCGCTGCGCGGCAATGGCCGCGACGCCTGGTTCGGCTGGCCCGACATCCCGGAGATCGAGCGCTACCGCGACGCCTGGTTCGACGCGCCCGATCTCGCATCGCAGCAGGCGGCGACGCGCGAGATGCAGCGCGTGGCCTTCGAGACGGTGCCCTATGTGCCGACCGGGCAGTATTTCCAGCCCACCGCCTATCGCCGCAGCCTGACCGGCGTGCTGAAGGGGCCGCCGCTGTTCTGGAACGTGCGGCGGGTGTGACAGGGGGCGGCGGCGCCCGATCCTGCCGCCGCGCCATCTTGCATAAGCCCCGGCGATCTGGTCCCTAAAGCCCCGGCCGGCGAGGAGCCGCCGGGCACGGGAGACGGGTGACCATGAAACGACGCGAAATGCTGGGAGGCGCGGCGGGGATCGCCGCCGCGGCCATGTTGCCGCGCCCCGGCCTGGGGCAGGGGACCGCGGCGGCGTCCCGCGTGCTGAAATTCATCCCGCAGGCCGATCTCGCGGTGCTCGATCCGATCGTCACCACGGCCTACGTCACGCGCCATCACGGCTACATGGTGTGGGACACGCTGTACGGCTTCGACCAGGACTACCAGGCGCAGCCGCAGATGGTCGAAGTCCATCGCGTGGAGGAAGACGGCAAGCGCGTGACCATGACGCTGCGCGAGGGGCTGAAATTCCACGACGGCCAGCCGGTGCGCGCGGCCGACTGCGTCGCCTCCATCCGCCGCTGGGCGGCGCGCGACGCGCTCGGCCAGGTGCTGATGGCGCAGACCGCGGAGCTCGCCGCGCCCGACGACCGCAGCATCGTCTTCCGCCTGAACAAGCCTTTCCCGATGCTGTTCGAGGCGCTGGGCAAGCCCTCCACCCCGGTCTGCTTCATCATGCCCGAGCGCATCGCGCGGCAGGACCCCGCGCGCCCGATCACCGAGATGATCGGCAGCGGCCCGTTCCGCTTCAAGGCGGATGAGCGCGTGCCCGGCGCACGCGTGGTGTATGAGCGCTTCGCCGATTACGTGCCGCGCGCCGAAGGCACGCCGAGCTGGACCTCCGGCCCCAAGCGGGTGAATTTCGACCGCGTCGAATGGCACGTGACGCCCGACCCCGCCACCGCCTCCGGCGCGCTCGAGCGCGGCGAGATGGATTGGTGGGAGCAGCCGACCGGCGACCTTCAGCCGCAGCTGCGGCGCAACCGCAACGTGGTGCTGGAGATCCCCGATCCCACCGGGCTGATGGCGATCTGCCGCTTCAACCACCTGCACCCGCCCTTCAACAACCCCGCCATCCGCCGCGCCCTGCTCGGCGCCGTGAACCAGGCCGACTACATGACCGCGGTGATCGGCACCGACCGCAGCCTGTGGCGCGAGAATGTCGGCTTCTTCCCGCCCGGCACGCCGCTCGCCTCGGACGCCGGCATGGAAGCGCTGACCTCGCCGCGCGACATGGACAAGGTGAAGCGCGACCTCGAAGCCGCCGGTTACAAGGGCGAGCGCGTGGTGCTGATCGCCGCCTCCGACTTCCCCTCGCTGAACGCGCTGGCGCAGGTCGGCAACGACATGTTCCGCAAGGCGGGGATGAACGTGGAATTCGTCTCCACCGACTGGGGCACCGTGGTGCAGCGCCGCAACAGCCGCGAAGCGCCGGAGCGCGGCGGGTGGAACATCTTCTTCACCTTCTGGGCCGGGGTGGACATGTTCAACCCCGGCGTGCACCAGTCCCTGCGCGGCCACGGCGCGCAAGCATGGTTCGGCTGGCCGACCATCCCCAAGCTCGAGGAACTCCGCGCGCAGTGGTTCGAGGCGCCGGACCTCGATGCGCAGAAGCGCATCGCGGCGGAGATCCAGACCGTCGCATTCCAGGAAGTGCCGTACCTGCCGCTGGGGCAGTACTTCCAGGCGACCGCCTACCGCCGCGGCATCACCGGCGTGCTGAAAGGGCTGCCGCTGTTCTGGAACGTGCAGCGGAGTTAGCTGAGAAAAGAACTGGGGGGAGGAGATGAACTCCTCCCCCCAGACCCCCCACCTCCTTTTTTTGGTGACTTGGGAAGCGTGGCGAGGGCATGACCGCGCCTCGGCGTCGCGGCGCCTGAGAGTGCGGAATCTTGTTATTGGGGAAGCGCGGAGAGCGCCGTTCTCAACCCGACAACGCTGCGTCGCCTGAGCGTGCGGAAGCAGCCCGCGCCAAGTAGCCAAAAAAAGGAGGTGGGGGTTCGGGGGCGGAGTTCTCTCCGCCCCCGATCTTTCTTTCTCTACGCCTTGCTCATATTCCAGAACACCGTCGCCGGCGCCCGGAACACGTCGGTCACGTTGCGCCGCCAGGCGCTCGGCTGCCAGTAGAAGCCGAGCGGGATGTAGGCCATCACCTCCATGGCGCGGCGGTTCAGGGCTTCCGCGATGCGGCGGGATTCGGCCTGGTCGTCGGCGTCCACCCAGGCGGCGCGCAGCCGCTCGATCTCGGCGTCGTCGGGCCAGCCGAACCAGGCGTTCGCCCCGTTGGTGCGCAGGAACAGGTGGTACACCGGCAAGGCGAGCGACTGGCCGGAGGAGGTGGTGTGGAACACGCTCCACCCGCCGCGCTCGATCGGCTCCTTGGAGGCGCGGCGTTGCACCAGCGTGCCCCAATCGGCCGAGACCAGCTCGAGATTGATGCCCATGCGCTGCATCAAATCCGCAGTGACCAGCGATAGGGCGTTGATCTGCGGATAGTCGCCGGGCGCGATCAGCACCACCTTCTCGTTGCGGTAGCCGGCTTCTTGCAGCGCCTGCTTGGCGCGCTCCACGCTGCGGACCTTCAGGATCTCGCTGCCCACCTCGTTGGCGAGCGGGGTGCCGCAGGTGAACACGCCCTCGCAGACGCCCCAGCCATCCGGCTCGTTGCCGGCGACGGCGCGGAGATAGTCGCGCTGGTCCACCGCCATGGCGACGGCGCGGCGGATCGCCGGGTTGTCGAAGGGCGGCTGGATGCAGTTGAAGCGGCAGACACCGTAGGTGCCGTCGAGCAGCCGCTGCTGCACCACCACGTCGCGCGAGCGCCGCAGCACCGGCAGCAGATCGTGCAGCGGGTATTCCCAGTAGTCCTGCTCGCCGCGCGTCATGGCGCCGGCGCTGGTCGCGGGGTCGGAGATGATGGTCCATTCCACGCGGTCGAGCCGCGGCACGCGGCCGCCGGCGAGCCCGTCCACCGGCTCCTGCCGCGCCACGTAGTGCTCGTTGCGCGCCCACAGCGCGCGCTGGCCGGGATTCCATTCGTCGCGGACGAAGCGGAAGGGGCCGCTGCCGATCGCTTCGCGGACCTGCTGGAAGGGATCGGTCTCGGCGACGCGTTCCGGCATGACGAAGCAGGGGAATTGCGTCTGCCCGAGCGCCAGCGTCAGCAGCGGCACCGGCTTGTGCAGGCGGAAGCGGAAGCGCCGGTCGTCGAGCGCCGTCACCTCGGCGATGCCCGGCGCCAGCACCTGCATGAAGGGATCGCGCCGCGCCCAGCGCCGGATGGAGGCGACGCAGTCCTTGGCGAGCACCTTCTCGCCGTCGTGGAAGCGCAGGCCTTCGCGCAGGGTGAAGGTGACCGACTTGGCGTCCTGCTCGAGCGTCCAGCCTTCGGCCATCTGCGGCTTGATCTCGCCGGCGGCGTCCTGGGCGCAGATCTGGTCATAGACCATGAAGGCGTGGTTGCGCGTGACCACCGCGGTGGTCCAGACCGGATCGAGGCTGGTGAGGTTCGCCTGCGGAATCACCCGCAGCGTCTTCGCCGCACCCTGCGCCAGGGCGGGTGCGGCGGGCAGCGCCGCCATGGCGGCCGTCGCTTGCAGGAATTGCCGGCGATCCATGGCGTCTTCTCCCTTGCGTTCAGCCGCGTTGCAGGTTCCAGAACATCGGGAAGCCGGAAATCCGCCCGCGCAGCTCCCGCTTCAGCGCGGTCTTGGAATAATACCCGCCGAGCGGGATGAAGGGCACCTGATCCATCGCGACGCGCTGGATCTCCTGCGCGATGCGCTGCTGCGCCGCGAGGTCCGGCGCCTCGAACCAGGCATCGCGCAGCTCCTCGAGGCGGGGGATCGTCGGCCAGCCGAACCAGGCGCCGGTGCCGTTGCCGCGCAGCGGGAAATGCCCCGCCGGCGTCGCCACCTCGAAGCTCTGGAAGCCGGTGCAGAAGATGTTCCAGCCGCCGCGCTCCAGCGGCTCGCGGCTGGCGCGGCGCTGCACCACCGTGCCCCAGTCCGACAGCACGAGATCGAGGTTGATCTCCAGCCGCCGCAGCACATCCGCCAGCACCTGGGTCAGCGCGGTCGGGTTCAGGATGTCGGTCGGGCCGATCACGCGCACCGTCTGGTTGGTGTAGCCGGCCTCCCGCAGCAGCGCCTTGGCGCGGTCCAGGCTGCGCGGTCCGGTCAGCGGCTCCAGCGCGACATCGGTGGCGAGCGGCGTCAGCGGGGTGAACACGCCGACATTCTCGATCCAGTCGGCGGGATCGGCGCCCATCACCGCGATGGAGAAGTCGCGCTGCTGGATCGCCGGCAGCAGGGCGCGGCGCATGCGCACATCGTCGAAGGGCGGGTTCAGGTGGTTGAACCGCATCAGGTTCCACACCGGCTTCTCGTCCAGCTTCTCCACCGCGATCTGGCGGCTGCGGCGGAGCAGGAGCTGGAGCTCCGGCGTCGGCTCCTCGTACCAGTCCACCTCGCCCGATTGCAGCGCGGCGGAGGCGGTGGCGGGATCGGGGATGATGCGCCACTCGACGCGCTCGAAATGCACGCGCTTCGGCCCGGCGGTCAGGCTCGGCGTGCCGGCGGGCGTGGGGCGATAATCGGCGTAGCGCTCATAGGCGGCGAGGCTGCCGCTGACATACTCGTCCGCCTTGAAGCGGAACGGGCCGCTGCCGATGGCTTCGCGGATCTGCTGGAAGGGATCGGTGCCGGCGATGCGCTCCGGCATCATGAAGCAGATCGGCGCCGAGAGCGCGCCGAGCCCCGCCAGCAGCAGCGGGAAGGGGCGCTTGAGGCGGAAGACGATGCGGCGGTCGCCATCGGCGGAGAGCTCGTCCGTGACACTCTCGAGCTTCTGGCCGAAGGGGTTGCGCTTCATCCAGCGCCGGAGGCTCGCGACGCAATCCCGCGCGCGCACCGGCTCGCCGTCGTGGAAGCGCAGGCCCTCGCGCAGCGTGATGACCACGCGCCTGCCGTCCTCCTCGGTGACGGCGCCCTCGGCCATCTGCGGCTGCGGGCGGAACTCCGCATCCGTGCCGTAGAGCATGTCATAGACCATGTAGCCGTGGTTGCGCGTGACCGTCGCGGTGGTCCAGATCGGATCGAGCGAGGTGAGGTTCGCCTGCGGCACGAAGCGGACCACGTTGCGCGCCGCGCCTTGCGCGAGCGCGAAGCGCGGCAGTGCCGCGGCCGCGCCGATTGCGGCCGCGCCGCGGATGATGTCCCGTCGCTGCATCGCTCTCATCCTCGCCGCAGGTTCCACATGATCGCGAAGCCCGGCACGCGGCCGGTCAGGCTGCGCCGGGTCGCCGTCATCGAGAGATAGGCGCCCACCGGCACATAGGGCAGCTCGTCCATCGCCACCTTCTGGATCTCGCGCGCGATGGCCTGCTGCTCCGGCAGCTCCGGCGCGACGAACCAGGCATCGCGCAGCTCCTCGAGCCGCGGGATGGTCGGCCAGCCGGGCCATGCCTGCAGTCCGTTGCCGCGCAGCGGGAAATGCGCGGACGGGTCCACGAAATCGAAGGAGGAAAACGCGGTGAACAGCATGGACCAGCCGCCGCGCTCGACCGGCTCGCGCGAGGTGCGCCGCTGCACGGTGGTGCCCCAGTCGGTCAGCACGATGTCGGCGTTGAAGCCGAGCCGCCGCACCAGGTCCGCGCCCACTTGCGTCATCGCCGAGGGTGCCAGGATGTCGGTCGGGCCGATCAGCCGCATCGGCTGGTTGGCGTAGCCTGCCTCGCGCATCAGCGCCTTGGCGCGGTCCACGCTGCGCGGGCCCTTGAGCGGCTCCAGCCCTTCCTCGTTGGCGAGTGGCGTCCCCGGCGTGAACATGCCGACATTCTCGCGATAGATCTGCGGATCCGGCCCCACCACGGCGGACATGAAATCCGCCTGGCTGATCGCCGGCAGCAGCGCCTGGCGCATCTTCCTGTCGTTGAACGGCGGATGCAGGTGGTTGAAGCGCAGGATGCCGGTGAGCGGCAGCGGGTCGATCGCCTCGATCGCCACCTGGCGGTTGCGGCGCAGGAGTTGCTGGATCTCCGGCGGCGGCTGCTCGTACCAGTCGATCTCGCCGGTCTGCAGCGCCGCCGCCGCGGTCGAGGCGTCGACGATGATGTGCCATTCGATGCGGTCGAAGCCGGCGATCTTCGGCCCCGCGGTCAGGCTCGGCCGCCCGTTCGGCGCCGGCGAATAGTCCGGGTTGCGCTCGTAGACGACCAGGCTGCCGGAATTGAATTCGTCGGCCTTGAAGCGGAACGGCCCGCTGCCGACGGCCTCGCGCATCTGCTGGAAGGGATCGGTCTGCGCGACGCGCTCCGGCATGATGAAGGCCGGGCCGTTGGAGACCTGCGCCAGCGCGTGCAGCAGCAGCGGGAAGCGCTGCTTCAGCCGAAAGCGCAGCCGGCGGTCGTCCAGCGCCACCAGCTCGTCCAGGAAGGTTTCCAATTTCTGCCCGATCGGGCTGCGCTTCATCCAGCGCTTCAGGCTCTGCGCCGCGTCCTGCGCGCGCACCGGCGCGCCGTCGTGGAATTTCGGGCCCTGGCGCAGGGTGATGGTGACCTGCCTGCCCTCCTCCTCCACCGCCTGGCCTTCGGCCAGCTGCGGCTGCGGACGGAATTGCTCGTCCATGCCGTACAGCGTGTCGTAGATCATGTAGCCGTGGTTGCGGGTGATGTTGGCCGTGGTCCAGATCGGGTCCAGGCTGGTGAGGTTGGCCTGCGGCACGAATTTCAGGACACGGCTCTGCGCCGGCTGTGCCAGGGCGAAGCGCGGCAGCGCCGCGGCGGACGCGGCCATCAGCATGTCGCGGCGGCGCATGCGGGGTCTCCCAGCCTTCGTTCTCGGTGCGCGATATGACCAGCGGCGGTGGAACGCGACAAGATGGATGACGGCTTCGGAACCGGTGGCCGAGCGCGCCTTACGCTTCCCGGATACCAAAAAAAGGAGGTGGGGGTCCGGGGGCGGAGTTCGCTCCGCCCCCGGTGTCCATCCTCTGGCCTTCAAGCGCCTGCCCTGGCACGCGATGTGCTCCGCGCTCCCCAGCACGGGGCGGCCGCCCCGGCCACCCGCCAGATTCACGCTGGCGGGCCGCCCAACACTAAGGCAGGCTGACGCGAAACGAGGCGGCGGGGCGCTGCCGCGAAAGCATCTGGGAGTGGGAGAACATGGATCGCAGGACTTTCCTGAAGGCGTCGGCTGGCATCGGCGCGCTGGCGAGCACCGGCGGCCTCTCCGCCCCCGCCCTGGCGCAGGGCGCCGCCGCGCGCACGCTGCGTTTCGTGCCGCAGGCGAATCTCGCCAATTTCGATCCGATCTGGGGCACGCAATATGTCGTGCGCAACGCCTCGGTGCTGGTGTGGGACACGCTCTACGGCGTCGACGACAAGCTCGAGCCGCAGCGCCAGATGGTGGAGAGCGAGGAGGTCAGCGCCGACGGCCTGACCTGGACGTTCAAGCTGCGCGAAGGCCTGCGCTTCCACGACGGCGAGCGCGTTCTCGCCAAGGACTGCGTGGCGAGCCTCGCCCGCTGGTGCGTGCGCGACGGCATGGGCCAGATGATCCGCGCCATCCAGGAGGAGCTGGTGGCGGTGGACGACCGCAGCTTCCGCTGGCGCCTGAAATCGCCCTATCCGAAGATGCTGCTGGCGCTGGGCAAGAACAACACGCCGATGGCCTTCATCATGCCGGAGCGCCTGGCGCGCACCGACCCCTTCCAGCAGATCACCGAGTTCGTCGGCTCCGGCCCGATGCGCTTCGCGCGCAACGAGTGGGTGCCGGGCGCGCGCAGCGTGTTCACCAAATTCGACCAGTACCAGCCGCGCCGCGAGCCCGCCTCCTGGCTCGCCGGCGGCAAGCGCATGCTGGTGGACCGCATCGAGTGGCACATCATGCCCGATCCCGCCACCGCCTCCGGCGCGCTGCAGAATGGCGAGGTGGATTGGTGGGAGACGCCGCTGACCGATCTCATCCCCACGCTCCGCCGCAACCGCAACATCGCCGTCGACATCGCCGATCCGCTCGGCAATATCGGCTCCTTCCGCTTCAACCACCTGCACCCGCCGTTCAGCGACGTGCGCGCGCGCCGCGCGGTGCAGATGGCGCTGAGCCAGGAAGACTACATGCGTGCCGTGGTGGGCGACGACAACAACATGTGGCGCCTACTGCCTTCCTTCTTCACGCCGGAAACGCCGCTCTACACCGAGGCGGGCGGCGAGCCGCTGAAGGGCCCGCGCAACATCGACGCCGCCAAGCGCCTGCTCGCCGAGGCCGGCTACAGCGGCCAGCCGATCACCGTGCTGGTGGCGCAGGACCAGGCGCCGCTCAAGGCGATGGGCGAGGTGACCAACGCGCTGCTGCGCAGCCTCGGCATGAATGTGGATTTCGTCGCCACCGACTGGGGCACGGTGGGGCAGCGCCGATCCATGAAGAACCCGCCGGGCCAGGGCGGCTGGCACATCTTCCACACCTGGCATGCCGGCGCCGATTGCGTGAACCCGGCCGCCTATCTCGCGCTGCGCGCCAATGGCGAGCAGGCCTGGTTCGGCTGGCCGAGCTCCGCGGAGGTGGAAGCCGCGCGCGACCGCTGGTTCGCCGCGACGACACTGGACCAGGAGAAGGCAGCGGTCGCCGACATGAATCGCGCTGCAATGCAGCACGTCACCTACATCCCCAACGGCTTCTATCTCGGCTACCAGGCGTGGCGCCGCAATGTCACGGGGGTGGTGAAGGCACCGATCCCGTTCTTCTGGGGCGTTGCCAAGTCCTGAACCAGCTGCTGTAACCGGGCCGACATGCTCGCCTACATCATACGCCGGATCCTCGCGACCATCCCCGTCATGGTGGTGGTCGCGCTGTTCGTGTTCAGCCTGCTCTACATCGCGCCCGGCGATCCGGCGGCGGTGATCGCGGGCGACCAGGCGACGCCCGCCGATGTCGAGCGCATCCGCGCGAGCCTCGGCCTCGATCGGCCGTTCCTCGTGCGCTTCGGCGCCTGGGCGTGGGACATCGTGCGCGGCGATCTCGGCACCTCGATCTTCACCAACCTGCCGGTGTCGCTGATGATCAAGCAGCGCATCGAGCCGACGCTGTCGCTGATGATCATCACCCTGCTGCTCGCCGTCGGCATCGCGGTGCCGATGGGCGTGGTGGCGGCGTGGAAGGCGGGGTCCTGGATCGACCGCGCGGTGATGGTGTTCGCGGTGTTCGGCTTCTCGGTGCCGGTCTTCGTGGTCGGCTACCTGCTCGCCTATGTCTTCGCGCTCGAGCTCGATTGGCTGCCGGTGCAGGGCTACACCGCCTTCAGCGAGGGTTTCGGGCCATGGTTCGAGAACCTGATCCTGCCCGCCATCGCGCTCGGCGGCGTCTACATCGCGCTGATCGCGCGCATCACGCGGGCGACCATGCTGGAAGTGCTGCAGCAGGACTACATCCGCACCGCCCGCGCCAAGGGCGCCAACCAGGGCAGCATCCTGTTCCTGCACGCGCTGAAGAACGCCGCCGTGCCGATCGTCACCGTGGTCGGCATCGGCGTCGCGCTCTTGATCGGCGGCGCCGTGGTGACCGAGAGCGTGTTCGCGATCCCGGGCCTCGGCCGCCTCACCGTGGATGCCATCCTGCGGCGCGACTACCCGGTGATCCAGGGCGTCATCCTGCTGTTCAGCTTCGTCTACGTCCTGGTCAATCTCGTGGTTGACCTGCTCTACACCCTGTTCGATCCGAGGATCCGGTACTGATGGCCTCCGCCACCGTCCTCGCGCCGGCCGCGGCGCCGCCCGAACCGGTCAGGGCCGCCCCCGCCCTGCCCGACATCATGCCGCCGGTGAAGGCGCGCAAGGGCTTCTGGGGGTTCCTGCTGCGCTATCCGACGATCGGCATCGGCGGCGCGCTGCTGCTCGTCATGCTGGTCATCGCGGTGTTCGCGCCGCTGCTCTGGACCGCCGACCCCACCGCGCTCGCCCCGGCGCTGCGCACGCGCGAGCCCTCCGCGCGGTTCTGGTTCGGCACCGACATGCTGGGCCGCGACGTCTATTCGCGCGTCATGTACGGCGCGCGCGTCTCGCTGCTGGTGGGCTTCTCGGTGGCGCTGCTGTCCTCGGCGATCGGGCTCCTGATCGGCCTGGTCTCCGGCTTCATCCGCTGGGCGGACAGCATCATCATGCGGATCATGGACGGCATGATGTCGATCCCGCCGATCCTGCTGGCGATCGCGCTGATGGCGCTGACCCGCGGCTCGGTGCGCAACGTGATCATCTCGATCACCATCGCCGAGATCCCGCGCGTCTCCCGCCTGGTGCGCGGCGTCGTGCTGTCGCTCCGCGAGCAGCCCTATGTGGACGCCGCGGTGGCCGCCGGCACGCGCACGCCGGTCATCATGTGGCGCCACATCCTGCCGAACACCCTGGCCCCGCTCACCGTGCAGGCCACCTACATCTGCGCCTCGGCGATGATCATCGAGGCGATCCTCTCCTTCATCGGCGCCGGCACGCCGCCGATCATCCCCTCCTGGGGCAACATCATGGCCGAGGGCCGCGCGCTCTGGCAGGTGAAGCCCTATATCGTGTTCTTCCCCGCCGTCTTCCTCTCGGTCACGGTGCTGGCCGTGAACCTGCTGGGCGACGGCTTGCGCGACGCGCTCGATCCGCGCATGGCCAAGAGGATCTGAACCCGCCATGGCGCTGCTCGAAGTCGACAAGCTGCAAACCCATTTCCGCACGCCGGACGGCATCAACCGCGCGGTGGACGGGCTCACCTTCCATGTCGAGGCCGGCGAGACCCTGGCCATCGTCGGCGAATCCGGCTGCGGCAAGTCGGTCACCGCGATGTCCGTGCTGCGCCTGATCCCGGAGCCGCCGGGCAAGATCGCCGGCGCCATCCGCTTCAACGGCCGCGACCTGCTGAAGTGCTCGGACCGCGAGATGCGCGCCATCCGCGGCAACGAGATCTCGATGATCTTCCAGGAGCCGATGACCAGCCTCAACCCGGTGCTGACCGTCGGCCGCCAGATCGGCGAGACGCTGCGGCTGCATCAGGGCCTCGACAAGAGAGAGGCCGAGGCGCGGTCGATCGAGATGCTGCGCCTGGTCGGCATTCCCGCCGCCGAGCGCCGCGTGCGCGAATACCCGCACCAGCTCTCCGGCGGCATGCGCCAGCGCGTGATGATCGCCATGGCGCTCGCCTGCAACCCGAAGCTCCTGATCGCCGACGAGCCCACCACCGCACTCGACGTCACCATCCAGGCGCAGATCCTGGACCTGATGCGCGACCTCAAGCGCCGGGTCGGCGCCGCCATCGTGCTGATCACCCATGATCTCGGCGTGGTGGCGGAAGTCGCCGAGCGCGTCGTCGTCATGTATGCCGGGCGCAAGGTGGAGGAGGCGCCGGTCGGGCCGCTGTTCCGCAACCCGCGGCATCCCTACACGCAGGGCCTGTTGGGATCGGTGCCGAAGCTCGGCTCCTCGCTCACCGGCACCGAGACGCGGCTGCAGGAAATCCCCGGCCTCGTCCCCAGCCTCAAGGCGAAGATCGAGGGCTGCGTCTTCGCCAGCCGCTGCCCCTATGTCACCGATCTCTGCCGCAAGGTCGCGCCGGCGCTCGAGGAGAAGGCGCCCGCCCATGCGGCGGCCTGCCATTACGCGGTGCGCGAGGCGGTGGCGGCATGAGCGCGGGCGTGCAGGAATTCACCGGCCGTCCGCTGCTGCAGGTGGACGACCTCAAGAAGCACTTCCCGATCCGCGCCGGCTTCTTCGGCGGCACCACCGGCTATGTCTACGCGGTGGACGGCGTCTCCTTCCACATCCACAAGGGCGAGACGCTGTCGCTGGTGGGCGAATCCGGCTGCGGCAAGTCCACCGTCGGCAAGGCGATCCTCAAGCTGTTCGAGATCACCTCCGGCCAGGTGGTGCTGGACGGCCAGCGCATCGACGACCTGCCCGCGGGCACGCTGCGGCCGCTGCGCCGGCGCGTGCAGGTGGTGTTCCAGGACCCGTTCTCCTCGCTCAACCCGCGCATGCGGGTGCGCGACATCCTGGCCGAGCCGATCCGCAATTTCGGCCTCGCCAAGAACCGCGCCGATCTCGATGCGCGGCTCGGCGCGCTGATGGACACCGTCCGCCTGCCGCGCGACGCCATCAACCGCTGGCCGCACGAATTCTCGGGCGGCCAGCGCCAGCGCATCGGCATCGCCCGCGCGCTCGCCGGCGAGCCGGACCTGATCATCTGCGACGAGGCGGTCTCCGCCCTCGACGTCTCGGTCAAGGCGCAGATCGTCAACCTGCTGCAGGACCTGCAGCGGGAGCTCGGCCTGGCGATGCTGTTCATCAGCCACGACCTCGCCATCGTCGAGCACATGACGCATCGCGTGGCGGTGATGTATCTCGGCAAGATCGTCGAGGTGGCGCCGAAGCGCGAGCTCTTTGCCGCGCCGAAGCATCCCTATACCGAGGCGCTGCTCTCCGCCGTGCCGGTGCCGATGCCGGGCGCGCAACGGGAGCGCATCATCCTCAAGGGCGACGTGCCGAGCCCGATCAACCCGCCCCCGGGCTGCCGGTTCCACACCCGCTGCCCCTACGCCTTCGACCGCTGCCGCAGCGAGGAGCCGGAACTGAAGCCGACGGCGGAAGGGCATCTCGCCGCGTGTCATCTGCATGACCGCCCGCCCGAGCAGAATCCGCTGGCCGGGGCGAAGGGCGCCGCGGTCCTCGCCGTGTAGCAGGGCAGGGGGGCGATGCAGCCGGGCTGGGCCGCCCCCGCGCTACCCCCGGCGCCGCCGCGCCGCGGCCCGTTCGACCGCCTCTGCTGGTGGGCCTTCATCGGCTTCCAGGCCGCCATCCTGCTGCTCATGCTCGCGGCCTGCGCACTCATGCTGCCGGGGCCGGACAGCGGCTCGAACGCCGGGGCGCTGTTCTACGGCCTGGGCGTGATCGCCACCGGCGCGCTGTGGGTACTCTGGTTCGTCGGCACCCCCATCCTCGGCCTGCTCGCCTTCCTCACCCGCCCGCGCGCGCCTTCCGCTTGACGAAACAAGCATCCCGGCGCGAGGCTTGCGCCCCATAGCGGCGGCGCCACATCAGCGCCGTCCATCTGCATTCGGAAGCCTTTCGGGGGAGACGCGGCATGCCGCTTGTTTCGTTGACGGTGAACGGCAAGTCCCACGGCGTGGAGGTCGAGGGCCGCACCCTGCTCGTCGAGCTGCTGCGCGAGAAGCTGCGCCTGACCGGCACGCATGTCGGCTGCGACACCAGCCAGTGCGGCGCCTGCGTGGTGCATCTGAACGGCGAGAGCGTGAAGTCCTGCACCACGCTCGCCGTGATGTGCGAGGGCGCCGAGGTCACCACCATCGAGGGCCTGGCCAAGGCGGACGGCACCCTGCACCCGATGCAGGAGGCGTTCCGCGAGTACCACGCCCTGCAATGCGGCTTCTGCACCCCCGGCATGGTGATGAGCGCCATAGACCTGGTCCAGAAGCACCCGGGCGGCATCAGCGAGCACGAGATCCGCGAGGGGCTGGAAGGCAATCTCTGCCGCTGCACCGGCTACCACAACATCGTCAAGGCGATCGCGGCGGCGGCCGAGGTGATGCACGGCAAGCGCACCGAGATCGCGCGCGCGGCGGAATAGCGCCGCGACCGGGCGGCCGCGCCGGCCTCCGACCGAGCGAGGACCGGAGACCGTCGCGGCGCCCCACCGAATTGAGAACAGCCGGCCGAAGCCGGGGGACGCGATCCGCGCCTTGGGAGGGACGGAATGAACGATACGACGATGGTGGCGCCGTTCGAAGGCATCGGCGCCAGCGTGCGGCGCAAGGAGGATTTCCGCTTCCTTCAGGGCCGCGGCGCCTATACCGACGATTTCAACCGCCAGGGCCAGAGCTATGCCTGGATCCTGCGCAGCCCGCACGCGCATGCGCGCATCCGCGGCGTGGACACGAGCGCCGCGGCGGCGATGCCCGGCGTGGTCGCGGTGTTCACCGGCGCGGACATGGCGGCGGCGGGAGTCGGCGGCTTGCCCTGCGGCTGGCAGATCCACAGCAAGGACGGCTCGCCCATGGCCGAGCCGCCGCATCCGGTGATGGCGGTGGACCGCGTGCGCCATGTCGGCGATCCGGTCGCGGTGGTGGTGGCGGAGACCCGCGCCCAGGCGCGCGACGCCGCCGAGGCGATCGGCGTGGACTACGAGGTCCTGCCTGCCGTGCCGACTATGGAAGCGGCGCTGAAGCCCGGCGCGCCGCTGCTGCATGACGGCGCCGCCGGCAATCTCTGCTACGACTGGCACATCGGCGACAAGGCCGTGGTGGACGCCGCCTTCGCCAAGGCCGCCAAGGTCGCGACCCTGGAGCTGGTGAACAACCGCCTGATCCCGAACGCGATGGAGCCGCGCGCCGCGCTCGGCGAGTACGACCGCACCACCGGCGACTACACCCTCACCACCACCAGCCAGAACCCGCACGTCATCCGGCTGCTGATGGGCGCCAACGTCCTGCACATCCCGGAGAGCAAGCTGCGCGTGGTGGCCCCCGATGTCGGCGGCGGCTTCGGCTCGAAGATCTACCACTACGCCGAGGAAGCGATCGTCACCTGGGCGGCGGGCAAGGTGGAACGGCCGGTGAAATGGACCGCCGACCGCACCGAAGCCTTCATGTCGGACGCGCATGGCCGCGACCACGTCTCGAAGGCGGAGCTCGCGCTCGACGCCGACGGCAAGATCCTGGCGCTGCGCGTCGCCACCCTCGCCAACATGGGCGCCTATCTCTCCACCTTCGGGCCCTGCGTGCCGACCTATCTCTACGCCACCCTGCTCGCCGGCGTGTACACGACGCCGGTGATCTATTGCGAGGTGAAGGCGGTCTTCACCAACACCGTGCCGGTGGACGCCTATCGCGGCGCCGGCCGCCCGGAAGCCACCTTCCTGCTCGAGCGGCTGATGGATGTTGCGGCGAAGGAGACCGGCCTCGACCGCATCGAGATCCGCCGGCGCAATTTCATCCCGAAGGACGCCTTCCCCTACCAGACCCCGGTCGCGCTGCAATACGACAGCGGCGACTACGAATCGACGCTGGCGGAAGCGATGAAGGCGGCCGACTGGGCCGGCTTCGAGGCGCGCCGCGCCGAGGCCGCGTCGCGCGGCAAGCTGCGCGGCATCGGCATCTCCACCTATCTCGAGGCCTGCGGCATCGCGCCTTCCGCCGTGGTCGGCAGCCTCGGCGCCCGCGCCGGGCTCTACGAGGTCGGCACCATCCGTGTGCATCCCACCGGCAGCGTGACGGTGCTGACCGGCGCGCATAGCCACGGCCAGGGCCACGAGACCACCTTCGCCCAGCTCGTCGCCGACAAGCTCGGCGTCCCCGTGGCGCAGGTGGATGTCGTGCATGGCGACACCGCCAAGATTCCCTTCGGCATGGGGACCTATGGTTCGCGCAGCCTCGCCGTCGGCGGCAGCGCGATGATGAAGGCGATGGACAAGGTCGTCGCCAAGGGCAAGCGCATCGCCGCGCACCTGCTCGAGGCCTCGGTGGACGACATCGAGTTCGAGCGCGGCGAATTCCGCGTCGCCGGCACCGACCGCAAGAAGTCCCTCGTCGAGATCAGCGTCGCGGCCTATGTCCCGCACAACTACCCGATCGAGGAGCTCGAGCCCGGTCTGGAGGAGACCGCCTTCTACGACCCGAAGAACTTCACCTATCCCGGCGGCTGCCACATCGCGGAAGTCGAGATCGATCCCGAGACCGGCGGCATCACCGTGGTGAATTTCACCGCCTGCGACGATGTCGGCCGCGTGATCAACCCGATGATCGTGGAAGGCCAGGTGCAGGGCGGGGTGGCGCAGGGCATCGGCCAGGCGCTGCTGGAGACTTGCATCTACGACGCCGAAGGCCAGCTCCTCTCCGGCTCGATGATGGACTACACCTTGCCGCGCGCCGGCGACATGCCGTCGGTGGGCGTCTCGACGCACACCACCCTCTGCACCCACAACCCGCTCGGGGTGAAGGGCTGCGGGGAGGTCGGCGCCATCGGCTCGCCGCCGGCGGTCATCAACGCGGTGGTCGATGCGCTGCGCGACCATGGCGTGACGCATGTGGACATGCCGGCGACACCGGCGAAGATTTGGCAGATCATCAACGGCGGCCGCCGCATGGCGGCGGAGTAGGGGACACGCGATGTACGATTTCGCCTATCACAAGCCCTCCTCGGTCGCCGAGGCGGTGAAGCTGCTCTCCGCGGATCCCGAGGCGCGGGCGATCGCCGGCGGTCACACCCTGCTGCCGGCGCTCAAGCACCGGCTGAACAAGCCGACCGCGGTGGTGGACCTCACCGGCATCGCCGAGCTGCGCGGCATCAAGCGCCAGGGCGACAGCATCGTCATCGGTGCCCTGACGCGGCATGTCGAGGTCGCCGAGAACGCCGAGGTGAAGGCGCTGATCCCGACGCTGGCGATGATGGCCAGCGGCATCGGCGACGTGCAGGTGCGCAACCGCGGCACCATGGGCGGCAGCGTCGCCAACAACGACCCCGCGGCGGACTACCCCGCAGCGGTGCTCGCGCTGAACGCGACGGTGATCACCGACAAGCGGCGCATCCCGGCCGACGAATTCTTCCAGGGCATGTTCACCACCGCGCTGGAACCGGGCGAGTTGCTCACCGCCATCGAGTTCCCGATCCCCGAGAAGGCCGGCTACGCGAAGATGCGCAACCCGGCCAGCCGCTACGTCATGGCCGGCGTGTTCGTGGCCAAGACCGGCGGCGAGGTGCGCGTCGCGGTCAACGGCGCCGGCCCCTGCGTCTTCCGCCAGGAGGAGATGGAAAAGGCGCTCAGCGCCAACTGGTCGCCCGACGCCGTCGCCGGCATCAAGGTCGATCCGGACGGGCTGAACGGCGACATCCACGGCAGCGCCGAATACCGCGCGCATCTGGTGACGGTGATGGCAAAGCGGGCAGTCGCCGGCGCGGGGTGAGTACAGCCCGGCTAACAGGTAGAGAAGAAAGCGCCGGGGGGCGGAGTGAACTCCGCCCCCCGGACCCCCCACCTCCTTTTTTTGGCTTATTGGTGCTGGCTCCTCCCGCACTCACAGGCGACGCAGCGTTGTCGGGCTGAGAACGGAGCTCGCCACGCTTCCCCGTAACCAAAAAAAGGAGGTGGGGGGCTTGGGGGGCGGAGTTCATCTCCGCCCCCCAACCTTCCAGCAGGCAGAGAAGAAGGGGCCGGGGGGCGGAGTTCACGTCGCGGCAGTGCCGCGACAAGCGCGGCAAGTGCCGTTCTGAACCCGACAACGGTGCGGCGCCTGCGTGCGCGGGAGGAGCCAGCGCCAGGTGCCCGCGGGGTCTGGGGGGCATCGCTTGCCCCCCAGCGGGGAGAGCCCGAGAGGGGCAGAGCCCCTCTCGGAGACCAACGCTAGCCCCGCTCCGGCTCGAAGCTGCGCTGCCACAGCGTGGCGCCGGTCATGTCCTTCAGCATCACGCTCAGCGTGCCGCTGCGGCCTTCGATCGCCGCTTCGCCGAAGAACTGCAGCCCGGCGGCGGGCGAGAGGTTCTGCTGGCCGGCGGGCGGCGCCTTGAACCACACGGCTTCCAGCCCGAAGGTGTCGTCGGTCTCGCCCGGCCCGAAGGTGCCGGCCGCGAGCGGGCCGCTCACGAACTCCCAGAACGGCGCGAAGTCTTTGTACTGCGCGCGCGCCGGGTCGTAGTGGTGCGCCGCGGTGTAGTGCACGTCCGCGGTCACCCACACCACGTTGCGGATGTCCGCGTGCTTGATCGCGGAGAGCAGCGCGGCGATCTCCATCTCGCGTCCCAGTGCCGGGCCGTTGCCGTTGGCGATCGCCTCGAACATCGGGCGGCCTTGCGCGTCGCGGCCGTCCGGCACCAGGAGGCCGATCGGCATGTCGGCGGCGATCACCTTCCAGGTCGCGCGGCTGGCGAGCAGCCCGCGCAGCAGCCAGTTGACCTGCGCCGCGCCGAGGAAGGCCGTCTCCGGCCCGCTCTGCTCCTGGCGGTTGTAGCTGTTCGGCCCGCGGTAGCTCCGCATGTCGAGCGCGAAGACATCGAGATGCGGCCCGTAGGAGACGCGGCGGTACACGCGCTCGGCCTCGTCGGCGCTGTAGCGGAGCGGCGCGTAGTCGAGGAAGGCGCGCGTCGCGCGGGCGCGCAGCATGGCGATGCGCTTCTCGCTGTAGGCGTCGCCCAGCACCTTGGCGTCCGACCAGTTGTTGGTGACCTCGTGGTCGTCCCACAGCCAGAGCTGCGGCACTTCCGCGTGGAAGGCGCGGACATTCTTGTCCATCAGGTTGTAGCGGTGCCGGCCACGGAATTCGGCGATGGTCTCCGCGACCTTGGAGACTTCCGGCGTCACCAGGTTGCGCCAGGTGCTGCCGTCCGGCAGGCGGACCTCCGGCTGGATCGGTCCGTCGGCGTAGACCGTGTCGCCGCAATGGATGAAGAAGTCGGCGCCGGTGCGGCGCATCGCCTCATAGGTGACGAAGCCGCCGCGCGCCTCGTCGATGCCCCAGCCCTGGCCGGCGGTGTCGCCGGACCACAGGAAGCGGACGTCGCGCCGGCTCGCCGGCGCAGTGCGGAAGCGCCCGAGCACCGGCGCGGAAGCGCTGCGCGCGCCGTCCACCCCCTGGAAGCTCGCGCGGTAGAAGATCTCGGCATCCGCCGGCAGTTCCTGCAGGTCCACCCGCGCGGTGAAGTCGGCCGCCTCGGTGGTGAAGGGCCCCATCACGCGGCGCGTGTTGCGGAAGCCTTCGTCGGTGGACCACTCGACCACCAGGCGGGAGGTGCGGTCGGCGCGGCTCCACAGGATGGCGCGGTCGGCGGTGACGTCGCCCACCGCCGCGCCCCACTCGGCCTTGGGCCGCTCGGCCTCGGAGCCCACCACGGCGGGGGCGGGCTGGGCGCCGGCCAGTCGCGGCGCCAGGGCGGCGCCGGCGCCGAGCAGCGCGGCGCGGCGGGGGATGCGGATGTCGGACATGCCGGACTCCTTCCTGCGGATGCGGGCCGCCGCCCTGTAGCGCCGGCGCATGACCTCCGGGCGACGGTCGTGTTTCAACCGGGTGACGGGCTGTGCCTTGGCGGTCCCGCGTGTAAGGTCTGCCTCGGTCGCAGGGGGACATCGTAGCGCGCATGCGGGTTTGCGTGATCGGCGCCGGCATCGTCGGCGCATGCACGGCGCTGGAGGCGTTGCGCGACGGCCACGAGGTGACGGTCCTCGATCCGGGTCCACCGGGCGGCGAGCAGGCCGCCTCCTACGGCAATGGCTGCTGGCTGAGCCCGATGTCGGTGATCCCGCCGGCGGTGCCCGGCCTGTGGAAGAAGGTGCCGCGCTTCCTCGCCGACCCGCTCGGCCCGCTGGCGATCCGCTGGCGCTACTTCCCGCGCGTCGCGCCCTGGCTCATCCGCTACCTCCGCGCGGGTTGGACGTGGGACAAGGTCGAGCAGGCCGCGCGTGCGCTGCGCCCGCTGCTCGTGGAGGCGCCGGCGCTGCACCGCAAGCTGGCGGAGGAGGCCGGCGTCGGCGCGCTGATCGAGCGCCGCGGCCTCATCTACATCTATCCCTCGCGCGCGGTATTCGCCGCCGAGGCCAAGGCCTGGGAGATCCGCCGCAAGGTCGGCGTGCAGTGGATCGAGCTCGGCGAGGACGAGCTGCGCCAGCGCGAGCCCGATCTCGACCACCGCTACGGCTTCGGCGTGCTGGTGGAGGAGGGCGGGCATTGCCGCGACCCCGGCGCCTATGTCGCCGCGCTGGTCGTGCATGCGCAGTCGCTCGGCGCGGTGTTCCGCAGCGCGCGGGCCACCGGCTTCGCCATCGCCGGCGGCCGCTTGCAGGCCGTGCGCACCGAGGGCGGCGACATCCAGGCCGACGCCGCGGTGATCGCCGCCGGCGCCTATTCCAAGCGGCTCGCGGCGGCCGCCGGCGACGATGTCCCGCTCGAGACCGAGCGCGGCTATCACGCCATGCTGGAGAGCCCGGAAGTCGCGCCACGCCACGGCCTGATGCCCTCCGACGGCAAGATGTCGGTGACGCTCACCGATCGCGGCCTGCGCTGCGCCGGCCAGGTGGAGATCGCCGGGCTGGATGCGGCGCCGAACTGGCAGCGCGCGGAGATCCTGCGCGACCACCTGCTGCGCTGCTTCCCCGGCCTGCCGCGCGCGCTGCCGCCGGAGCGGGTGAAATTCTGGATGGGCCACCGCCCCTCCATGCCGGACGGCCTGCCCTGCCTCGGCCCGGCCAGCGGCAGCGCGGGCATCATCCACGCCTTCGGCCACGGCCATACCGGCCTCGTCGCCGGCGCCCGCACCGGGCGCATCGTCGCGCAGCTCCTCGCCGGCCGGCCGCCGGAGATTGCGATCGCGCCCTTCGCACCGGCGCGGTTCCGCTGAGGCTGGAAATACGTCGGCCCGCCGCCTAGGTAATACCGCACGACGCCAGCGTATTACCGGAGCCGGAGATGTCCCGGATCACCAGCAAGGGCCAGGTCACGATCCCGAAGCCCGTGCGCGACCTGCTCGGCTTGAAGCCCGGCAGCACGGTCGCCTTCGCCGTCGCCGAGGATGGCCGCGTGACCCTGGCCAAGTCGGGGGCGACCCGAACCCCCAGGCCAAGCCGCTTCGCCCGCCAGCGCGGCACCGCGACGGCGGGTCTCAGCACCGAGCAGATCATGGCGCTGACCCGCGGCGATCCGTGACGCTGGTCGACACCAACCTCCTGCTCGACCTCGTCACCGACGACCCGCGCTGGGCCGAATGGTCCCAGCGCCAATTGGAAGCCGCCGCCCTGCGTGGGCGGCTGCTGATCAACGATGTGGTCTATGCCGAGCTCTCGATCGGGTTCCGCCGCATCGAGGAGGTGGACCGGGTGCTCGCGGGTGCGGGGCTGACCATCGCGCCGATCCCGCGCCCGGCCCTGTTCCTGGCCGGCAAGGTCTTCCAGCGCTATCGCGCCGCCGGCGGCACGAGGACCGGCGTGCTGCCCGACTTCTTCATCGGCGCTCACGCCGCGGTCGAAGGCCTCACGCTGCTCACGCGCGATGCGCGGCGCTTCCGCCGCTACTTCCCGACCCTCAGCCTGATCACCCCGGAGGGCTGACAGCGAGAACCCGCCGCAGCCACGCCGCGCTCGCCGCCGCCGCGCGGTCCGCCGCCGGCACATGGCCGAGCGCGCGCAGGAAGCCGTGCACGGTGCCCGCGAACACCTCCGTCTCCACCGCGACGCCCGCGGCGCGCAGCCGCGCCGCCATGGCGTGGTTCTCGGCAGCCAGCACGTCGAGCTCGGCGATGGTGATGCGCACCGGCGGCAGACCGCTGAGATCGGCGCGCAGCGGCGCCGCCAGCGGGTTCAGCCGGTCCGCCTCGCGCGGCGCGTAGCAGCGCCAGTAGAACGCCATCTTCTCGCGCGTCAGCACATGCCCTTCGGCGAATTCCGCGTAGGATTCCGTGTCCAGCCGCGCATCGAACACGCCGTAATTCAGCAGCAGCCCGGAGAGCCGCAGCGCCGGATCGGTCTCGCGCAGCAGCAGCGCGGCCGCCGCGGCGAGATTGCCGCCCGCCGAATCGCCCCCCACCACGATGCGCGCCGGATCGAGCCCCCAGGACGCGCCCTCCCGCGCCACCCAGCGCAGCACCGCGGCGCATTCCTCCAGCGCCTGCGGGAACGCCGCCTCCGGCGAGAGCGCGTAATCCGGCCCGATCACCGCGCAGCCCGCGCCCGCGGCATATTCCCGCATCAGCCGGTCATGGGTGTCGATGCTGTTCCACACCCAGCCGCCGCCATGCAGATAGACCAGCACCGGCAGCGCCGCCCCGGCCAGCGGCCGATGGAATCGGCACTGGATGCGCCGCCCGCGCACCGGCAGCCAGCGATCGCCGCTCTCCGCCATCGCCGGCCCGCCCTCCGCCAGCGGCAGGTTGAGCGCCTCGGTCGCCGCACGCGCGCCGTCCAGCGGCAGCGCCAGGCGGATCGGCGGCAGCGCCTTGCCGCGCTCCTCCATCATCGCCTGGAAGGCGCGCATCGCGGGGTCCCAACGCACCTCGGTCATGCCGTGCTTCCGGATGTCATCACGGAACAGTGGACGCGCAACGCCGCCGCGGGGCAAGAGCAGCGCCATGAGCCTGCCCCCGATGCTCGCGGCCAGCCTCAAGCTCGGCTTTCGCGATGACGCGCTGTTCCGGCCCGGCTGCGTGGTGCTGGTGGCCGATCCCGCGCAGCCGCAAGCCGCGGTGCTCGCGCGCAACCTGGCCGCCGGCGGCTTCCGCGGGCGCCTCTTCGTGGTCGGCATGCCGGTCGCGATCGGCATGCCGGCCGAAGGCCTCGAACCCGCCGCCGCGATCGAGGCCTTGCCGGAAACCCCCGATCTCGCCGTGCTCTGCCTGCCGCCCGAATGGCTGGAAGCCGCGATGGTTTCGCTCGCCGCGCGCGGCTGCCACGCCGCGATCATCCCGGGCGCCGCGCCGAACCTTGCGGAAATCGCGCAGCGCACCGGCGTGCAGGTGTACGGCCAGGGCTCCTTCGGCCTCGCCGTGCCGGCGATCGGGCTCAACGCCACGGTCGCGCATCTGCCGCCGCGCCCCGGCCGGCTCGCCCTCGTCACCCAATCCGCCGCGCTCGCCCGCGCCGTGCTCGACTGGGCGGAAGGCGAGGCGGTGGGCTTCAGCCATGTCATCGGCGTTGGCGGCAATCACGGCCTCGGCTTCGCCCTCGCGCTGGACTGGCTGGCGCGCGATCCCGGCACCGCGGCGATCCTGCTCGACATCCGCCGCATCAAGAACCGCCGCCTGTTCGTCTCCGCCGCCCGCGCCGCCGCGCGCCATCACCCGGTGGTGGCGATCCGCGCCGGCGGGCGGCTCGAGGATGCCAGCGGCATCGCCGATGCGGTGATGGAGGCGGCGCTGCGCCGCGCCGGCGTGCTGCGCGTCGCCGGCCTCGAGGAGCTGCTCTCGGCGGTCGAGACCCTCGCCCGGGTGCGCCTCAGCCTGCGCCCGGGCCGGCCGGATTCCGGCGACCGCGTCGCCATCGTCACCAACGGCATCGGCCTCGGCGCGCTCGCCGCCGATGCCGTGCTGGCGGGGCAGGGCCGCCTCGCCGAGATCCCCGAGGTCGCGCTGGCCGCGCTGGCCATCGGCCTGCCGCCGGGCTGGAGCGGCCGCAACCCGATCGCCCTCGGCCCCGCCGCGGCGACGCATCTCGGCGACGCCGCGGCGATGGTCGCCGCGCTGCCCGAGGTGGACACCGTGGTCGCGCTGCACGCGCCGGTCCCCGGCGAGGATGCCGCGGTGGTGCGCGAGGCGCTGGCGGCGGCGGCCAAGGCGACGCGCGGCGCGCCGGTGCTGGTGGGCTGGACCGGCCAGGCCACGGCGGGGCGCCAGCGCCTGGCGCTGGCCGAGGCCGGCGTCGCGGTGTTCCCGACGCCGGAAGCCGCGGTGCGCGGCGCGCTGCAGCTCGCCCAGGACCGCCGCAACCGGATCGCCGCCGCCGAGCTGCCGCCGCGCCACGTGCTGGAGCTCGCGCCCGACCGCGCGCAGGTCCGGCGCCTCCTCGCCACCGCGCGCGCCCAGGACCGCCGCGAGCTGACCGAGGACGAATCGCTCTCCGTCTTCGCCGCCTATGGCGTGCCGACGGTGCCCGGCCGCGTCGTCGCCGGCCCGCAGGAGGCGGCGGACGCGGCGCGGATGCTGGGCTTTCCCGTGGTGCTGAAGATCCGCAGCGCCGACATCCCGCGCAAGACCGAGGTCGGCGGCGTGGTGCTCGGCCTCACCTCGCCCCGGGCGGTGCTGGAGGCGGCGGAGGCGATGCTCGCCGGCGTGCGCGCGCAGCGGCCGCACGCCGCGATCCGCGGCTTCCTCGTGCAGCGCCAGGCCGGCCCCGGCGACGAGCTGCGCGTCCGCCTCGGCGAGGACGCCATGTTCGGCCCCTGGATCGGCTTCGGCCGCGGCGGCACCGCGGCGGATATCGAGCCCGACGAGGCCTTCGACCTGCCGCCGCTCAACCTCGCCCTCGCCCGGGCGCTGATCGCGCGCACGCGCCGCGCCCGGCTGCTCGCGGGCTATCGCGACCATCCGCCGGCGAATCTGGCGGCGATCGCCGACACGCTGGTGCGCCTGTCGCAGATCGCGGTGGATTTTCCGGAGGTGCTGGCGGCGAGCATCAATCCGTTGCGCGTCGACGCCGAAGGCGTGCTGGCGCTGGATGCGATCGTGGCGCTGCGCGTCGAGGGCGACCGCGCGCTGCTCGCCATGCCGCCCTATCCGGCGGAGCTCGCGCAGCCCTGGCGCGCGCGCGACGGCCGCGTGCTGACCATCCGCCCGATCCGCCCGGAGGACGCCGAGGCGCATGCCGAGGCCTTCAAGCGCCTGAGCCCGCAGGACGTCCGCTTCCGCTTCTTCTCGGTGCTGCGCGAGCTCTCGCCGATGCAGATCGCGCGGCTGACCCAGATCGACTACGAGCGCGAGATGGCCTTCGTGGCGATGGAGCCGGTGGCGGACGGGCCGGAGCGCATCGCCGGCGTGTCGCGGCTGATCCGCGAGGCCGGCGGATTCAGCGCCGAATTCGCGGTGATCGTCGCGCCGGAATGGCGCGGCAGCGGCCTCGCGCGGCAGCTGATGGAGCGGCTGTTCGCATGGGGCCGCAGCGTCGGCCTGCGCGAGGTGGTGGGGCAGGTGCTGGCGGAGAACGCGCCGATGCTGGCCTTCGTGCGCCGCCTCGGCTTCACCCTCCATCGCAGCGCGGAAGACGAGGACGTCGTCGAGGCGCGCCTCGCGCTCGATCGTTGGGGGGCGGAGTGAACTCCGCCCCCCATACCCCCCACCTCCTTTTTTTGACTCATGGGAAACGTGGCGAGCGCCGTTCTGAGCCCGACAACGCTGCGGCGCTTGAGAGTGCGGTAACCGCAAGCGCCAAGAGTCAAAAAAAGGAGGTGGGGGTGTGGGGGCGGAGTTCTCTCCGCCCCCACTCTTTTCACGGCGCGCGGCATGCGGGCCAGCGCTGCGGGGAGGAGAATCGCGCTGGCGCCACACAACCCGGCCGCGAAGTCCATTAAAACCTCGCAATGAAGCGCCGCATCCCCAATTCCGAGTATGCGCTGCCGCGCCCGCGCCATAGTTTCGACCCCGCGTCAATCCGATCGGGGGGAAATGGACCGTGGCGACCATCACCGGCACCAGCGGCAACGACACGGTCACCGGCAGCACGGCCTCGGCGGGAGTCACCGGCGGCCCCGCGACCTCCGGCGCCGACAGCATCTCCGGCCTCGGCGGCAACGATTCCCTGCTCGGCGCCGGCGGCAACGACACCATCAATGGCGGCGTGGGCGATGACGTGCTGCGTGGCGAGAGTGGCGACGACGTCCTGATCGGCGGCACCGGCAACGACACCGCCTTCGGCGGCGCCGGCAACGACACCATCGACCTCACGGCGGTGGGTCCGGGCGACGGCTCCTCGCGCGCCGACGGCGGCGGCGGGAACGACGTGCTGAAAGGCCACGCGACCTACACCGGCACCGGCACCAACCTCAATGGCGGCCTCGGCAACGACACCATCTACGGCTTCGGCCTCTATGACAACCGCGCCGACTACCGCTTCTACGACTACGACAGCAACGCCGAACGCAACGAGGCGCTGGTCGCGACGCTCGGCGCGGTCGGTTCGGCCGTGCTCGGGGCCGAGACCGACACGCTGATCAATGTCGTCAACATCCGCGGCACCAAGCAGGCCGACAAGTTCCTCGGCAGCGCCGCCAGCGAATACTTCATGCCCTATCTCGGCGCCGACACCATCAATGGCGGCGGCGGCACGGACCGCGTCGAATATGGCGACCTCGCCTCCGGCGTGGTCGTCAATCTCGGCACCCAGACCGTCCAGAAGCCCGGCGCCACCGACACGCTGATCAGCATCGAGGATGCCACCGGCACCGCCTTCGCGGACACCATGATCGGCAGCGACGGCAGCAACGTGTTCCGCCCCTACAGCGGCGCCGATTTCGTGGATGGCGGCGCCGGCTTCGATACGGTGCGCTACACCTATACCTGGGCCCTCTCGCTCACCACCGGCGTCACCGTCAACCTCGCCACCGGCATCGCGGTGGACAGCTGGGGCTTCACCGACACGCTGGTGAGCATCGAGGCCGCCCAGGGCACCAGCTTCGCCGACATGCTGACCGGCATCGACCTCAGCAGCACCGGCAGCAGCAGCCAGCTCCGCGGCCTCGCCGGCAACGACACCCTGGCCGCCCCGGGCGCCGATCAGCGCGTCGCCGCCGACTACCGCGAGGATCCCGCCGCGGTGCGCGTCAACCTCGCCGCGAGCAATGCCGTGCTCGGCGGCGTCAATGTCGGCGCGCACAGGGCAAAGGACGGCTTCGGCGGCACCGACACGCTGGTCAACATCCAGGTCGTCATCGGCTCCACCTTCGGCGACATCCTCAACGGCAGCGAGCGCGCCGACCGCCTCTATGGCTGGAGCGGCAACGATACCCTTCTCGGCAATGACGGCGAGGACAGCCTCTATGGCGGCGAGGGCGTCGATTCCTATGCCGGCGGCGACGGCTACGACCTCATCATCTTCTCCCCCTCCTTCACCTCGGAGCCTGCCAACACCGCGGGCGCGGTCGCAAGCCTGCTCACCGGCCTGATCGCCAATGACGGCTACGGCAATGCCGAGACGATGCAGGGCGGCGCGAGCAACGACATCGAGATGCTGATCGGCACCAGCCTCGCCGACGACCTCACCGGCAAGCGCATCGCGGCCACCGGCAGCTTCGGCGAATCGCAGGTCGCCTTCCTGCGTGGCGGCAACGGGGCGGATACGATCCGCGCCCAGGCAGCCGACAGCGATGCCGTCGCCACCGACCACTTCACCGACAGCGACGCCAATGGCGACGGCTTCGGCGTCACGGTCAACCTCGCCACCCAGAGCGCGACCGACGGCTGGGGCAACACCGACACCCTGGTCAATATCGGCGCCGTGCGCGGCAGCGCCTTCGCCGACCTGCTGATCGGCAATGGCGGCGACAACTGGTTCCGCGGCGAGGGAGGCGACGACACCATCCAGGGCGGCGGCGGCATCGACCTCGTCAGCTACCGCAACGGCGCCGCCGCCGGCGTCTTCGTGGACCTCCAGAACGGCATCGCGCAGGACGGGCTCGGCGGCACCGACCTCCTGACCAGCATCGAGCAGGCGGCCGGCACCGAGACCCAGGCCGACACCATGCTCGGCAGCAACGCCGACAACCTCTTCCTCGGCTATGGCGGCGACGACGTGCTCGCCGGCGCGCGCGGCAACGACCGGCTCTACGGCCATACCGGCAATGACAGCCTGGACGGCGGCCCCGGCGCCGACACCCTGGTCGGCGGCGACGGCAACGACACCCTCGATGGCGGCCTCAACGCCGACAGCCTGGTCGGCGGCCTCGGCGACGACGTCTATCGCGTCGACCGCGGCGCCGACCGGGTGGTCGAGGATGCCGCTGCCGGGCGCGACCGCGTCATCGCCAGCGTCTCCTGGACGCTCGAGGCCAATGTCGAGGAACTCGCCCTGGCCGGCAACGACTCGCTCAACGGCACCGGCAACACGCTCGACAACCTGATCCTCGGCAACAACGGCGCCAACCATCTCGCCGGGCTCGGCGGCAACGACACGCTGCTCGGCGGCAACGGCGCCGATTCCCTCGAAGGCGGCGAGGGCAACGACCTGCTGCAGGGCGGCGGCGGCAACGACACGCTGTTCGGCGGCAACGGGCAGGACGTGCTGATCGGCGGCGCCGGCGCCGATGTGCTGACCGGCGGCGGCCGGTCCGACATCTTCCGCTTCCTCGCCAACAGCGAGGGCGCCGACAGCGTCACCGATTTCGTCCACGGGACCGATCTCGTCGAGGTCTCCCGCGCCGGCTTCGGCAATGTCCTGCCGCTCGGTCCGCTCGCCGCGGGCAGCTTCGCGCTGAACGCGCCGAACGCGGCAGCGCCGCAATTCGTCTACGACACGGCAACCGGCGTGCTGCAATGGGACAGCAACGGGACCGGCGCCGGCGGGGCGGTGACCATCGCGACCTTCGCCGGCGCGCCCGCGCTGTCGGCAGCGGATATCAGCGTGATCGCCTGAATCGACGCTCGGGGCTGCGCGCCTCCCGCACGCTCTCCACCCCTCCCCGTATCCAAAAAAAGGAGGAGGGGGGTCTGGGGCAGGGTTATCGCATATGAGCAAAGAGCTCGTAGAGGAAGCCCTTCTTCCAGCGGGCGAGGTTCATCTTGCGTGATGGCGAGCGCCGATCCGGATGCGCGCGCAAGATGTCGAGCGCCATGCGCCGAATGATGCTGTGGTTGTACGGCGCGTTGTTCTTTCGGCTTCTCGCCGCGTCCTCGTAGAACACGACATCGAGC